>Ga0316204_10006408_pt1 | contig 18158 bp, 14 predicted proteins | sample 6monrhotite_MG_2_FD_205661 | JGI IMG/M metagenome (GOLD analysis project Ga0316204, IMG submission 205661) | Microbial mat bacterial communities from mineral coupon in-situ incubated in ocean water Damariscotta River, Maine, United States -... | ecosystem: Environmental > Aquatic > Marine >... | reverse complement strand
AGGAAATAGGAAATATTGATAAATCCGTAGGCCGTGAGATAAAACATGGATACCACACGTGCTATCACATCTAATTCGCCAATTAAGATACCTCCTTCAGCAATTACAAAAACCATCAATAAAGCAAGCACGGGTTCGTTGTTCACACCCTTGCCTTTTGCAAACAGTTTAGGAGTTACCTTATCGATGGACATGGCTTGTAAAATTCTTGGGCCTCCTAGGATTCCTCCTAAAGCGGAAGATAGCGTAGCACCCCAAATTCCAGCAACCACGGCGGGTGCGAAGAGGGCAACTTTCATCAAAATATTATAGTCGGTTTTTAATAATTCTGAATTAACCGTAAACGCAAGGAATATGGCAAGTATGATATAAACGACTAGCCCTACGCCTATAGACCATAAGGTTCCTTTGGGTATGGATTGCTTTGGATCTTTCAGGTCACCACTCATGGCGATACCAGCTGTAAAACCAGTAACGGCAGGGAAAAATATGGCGAACACCACTTCCAAAGGCACGGAGCCTTCCGAAGCAAACAGTTGCACGGTATAGGGAGCAAATTCTCTAGTGCCAAAAAATATAGCGAGTAGGGAAACAGCGATGGCTGCCAGTATGATGTATTGAGATTTTAGTGCTGCGGATGTACTCAGCAATGCAAGCAATGTTAATGCTACCAATGCAATGGATCCCGTTAAACGAAAATCATTGACCGTCATTCCAAAGCCGAAAAATGCATTAAAACTTTCAGAAAAACCAATTAAATAGAGCGCGATGGATAAAGCCGTACCTACAAATAATGCAATCCCAATGGAACCACCAATAGGAATACCCATGCTTCGTGAGAGCACATAATAAATACCTCCGCGGCCTATTTTCTTATCGGTTGCCACCGAAGAAACACTCAAGCCTGTTGAAACGGATATTACATGAGCAACGAGTATGATGAGAATAGCACCTATTAGCCCTGCATGGCCTACGACCCAGCCCAGACGCATATACATAATTACACCAAGGATGGTGAGTATGGAGGGGGTAAAAACTCCAGCAAAAGTGCCAAACTTCTTTTTTACGGCCATATTTTTGAACTACTGCGTGAAGATAGCCAATTTTTTTAGTGAACTAAATAAAGTCGATAATAGCACTACAGTTGTTATTTTGAAAAATAGTAACTTTATTCCATAACCAACGCGACATTGACCATTATGAATTCTCGACACCTTTATTTTCAAATTTTAATTGCATTTTTCACCACCAGTTTAGTATTGGCACAAGACTTTAAGGCCTTAGAATACCGTTCCGTTGGACCGGAACGAGGTGGACGCGTGACAACAGTAACAGGGACACCTCAATTGCCTGGAACCTTCTATTTAGGGGCTACAGGAGGCGGTGTATGGAAGTCTGAAGACTACGGAACCACTTGGAATAATATATCGGATGGATTCTTTGCTACACCTTCTATTGGTGCCATCGAAGTGGCCACCAATGATCCCAATATTGTTTATGTAGGAACAGGATCAGATGGGCTAAGAAGTAATGTGATAAGCGGAAAAGGGGTATACAAATCTGTAAATGCTGGAAAAACCTGGGAGCATATTGGTCTGGATAATGTAGGGCAAATTGGAGCTGTCGAAATTGATCCAACCAACCACAATGTGGTTTGGGTAGCTGCCATTGGTAATGCCTTTGGAGCGAATGAAGATCGGGGTATTTATAAAACGATGGATGGTGGAAAGAACTGGAAAAAAGTGCTTTATGTTTCGGATAAAACGGGATTCTCAGATTTAGAGCTATTACCCGGCAACCCCAATATTGTTTATGCAGCCGCATGGAAAGCGGAGCGAAAGCCGTGGTCGATCATTTCAGGAGGAACCCATATGGAAGGTGGAATTTACAAATCAATTAATGGTGGCGCAACATGGGATAAACTTGAAAACGGACTTCCGCAGGGATTGATAGGTAAAATTGATTTGGCGGTATCTCTTGTTGATTCGAGCATCGTATATGCCGTAATCGAAGCACCCGGTAAAGAAGGCGGACTCTATAAATCTGAAGATCAAGGAGGTTCTTTTAAACAGGTTTCTGATAATAAAGGATTGGTAAATAGGCCTTTTTATTATACGAATATTGAATTGGACCCAACCAACTCTGATATCGTTTACTCCAATGCGAACCCTCTTTTGAAGTCGGTGGACGGAGGGAAATCTTGGAACCGAATGCGCGTACCACATGGCGATAATCACGATATCTGGATCAATCCAAACAACACGGATCTATTAATACAGGCCAATGACGGAGGTGCGAATGTGTCTCACAACGGTGGGAAAACATGGTCAACTCAATTTAATCAGCCTACTGCAGAGTTGTATCAGGTGGAAGTAGACGATCAATATCCGTATTGGTTGTATGCTGGACAGCAAGACAATTCTTCCACCATTGCAGTGCCAAGTTTCCCACCCAACTCCATTCAGTATGCTGGCAAAGGGTGGATTATTAATACTGGGGGTTGTGAGACGGGTCCAGCGGTGCCGAAACCAGGCAATCATAATATTGTCTATGCCAATTGCAAAGGGCGATTCAGTGTATTCAATAAAATAACGGGTACCGAAAAAGGCTATTACGTGGGTGCTTCCAATATTTATGGGCATAATCCAAAAGACTTGGAATACCGATTCCAACGGGTAGTACCTATTCATGTTTCTCCGCACAATCCCAATGTGGTTTACCATGGTTCTCAGTTTGTACATAAAACAGTTAATGATGGACTCATCTGGGATACAATTTCACCCGATTTGACTGCCTTTGAAGCTGATAAGCAAGTAAATTCAGGCGCTCCAATTACCAGAGATATTACAGGGGAAGAGTATTACAGCACGCTGTATTCGATCCGAGAATCAAAATTGGTGGAAGGACTCATATGGACAGGTTCCAATGACGGAGTGATTTCAGTAACAAAGGACGGCGGTAAAAATTGGAAGAATGTAACCCCAATAAACTTACCAAAAGGAGGCCGCGTAGAATCGGTAGAGCCGTCACATTTCAATCCGGCGAAGGCGTATATCGCAGTTGACCATCATTTATTGGGTGATGCCAAGCCCTACTTTTATAAGACCAGCAATTATGGCGAAAGCTGGGAGTTAATTAGCAGCAGCGAGCAGGGAATACCAGCAGATCACACAAGCAGAGTGCTTCGGGAAGACCCGATTCGTGAGGGGTTGTTGTTTGCAGGTACCGAATACGGAGTGTTTGTTTCTTTTGATGATGGAGCTTCTTGGAAGGCATTTCAGCAGAACTTACCCATTACGCCTATCACCGATTTAAAAATATTTAGAGGTGATATTGTGCTCAGCACCATGGGGCGCGGGTTTTGGATTTTAGACAATATCACAACATTACGCCAGGAAGAGGCAACGAATTTGAAGGATGTAGCGCACTTATTTACTCCAGACGAGACCATACGATATCGCAATCCAAAGTCGAGCTATAGCAGCTTCCCGAAGTACCCAAGAACGAGTGTTATTTTGGATTATTTTATTCCTGAAGGCACCAAAGATGGCATTCAGCTAGAAATAGTGGATGCTACCAATAATTCCGTAGTCACTATTGTAAGTGATAGTACCCAACTAAAAACAACGGCTAAAAAAGTGGAGGATATGAATTTGAGTCAGACGTTCCGCTATCTAAATACCAAGTTAGAGGAAAAGCCAGGTTTACATCGCTTTCAATGGGACTTGCGACAAAAAGGAGCATGGGACAAGGATGAAAAACGAAGTTATACCTATGGACCCATGGTAGCGCCAGGAAACTACACTGCTAAGTTAACCGTAGGAGGAAAGACCTACTCTCAGCCATTTGAAATACTGATAGATCCGCGAGTGGAAAAAGAAGGAGTTTCCAAAGCTGATATCGAAGCACAATTAGTGATGCAAAACAAGGTGCTCGGTTTACTTTCTGAAGCGAAACAGTTTCAAGCCGAATTGGAAGAAGAAGCGGAAGCATTGGAAGGGAAAAAGTCAAAAGCCAAAGTGGCACGCTTGGAAAAGATAAAAGCGGTTTTGAATCAGCTAAAAAATGCTGAAGGTGCTTACCCACAACAAATGTTGGTCTCTCAAATTTCCTATGTAATCAATATGATTAGCCAGGCAGATCAATTGCCAGGCAAAGATGCTGAACAACGCTATGAACAATTGGTTCAAGAAGTGAAGCGCTTAAAGGCGGAGGTTACAGCCCCATAAACGACAAAATTATTTCTTATTGCTTTTGCGCACCAAATAGACCACCAATCCTACGACTAGTGCTACAAACAACAGCATAAAAAGAAGCAGTAGTAGCTGCCAGGGTCCTATTGCGAGGGTCATCATGTTTTTAATGTAACAGTTTCTTTGTGGTTGAAAGATACTGTTATATTGATAGCTAGACCTAAGTTTTATAAATCAAAGTATATCAATTTCTTTTCTTACCTCTTGAAAAACCATCCTTGTTCAAGGAGCTAGCACATATTTTATACTTTCAGAAGAAGAAGTTGCAGTGGCTTCGAATAGCAACAAATATTCTTCTGACATATTGGTTTGATTTGGTTTTTGTCCAAAATAAAGTAAAAATAATAGTTAAACTTTTATAAGTTAATAGTAAATGTATTAACTTAGAGCCAAATACTATTGAATCGGGCTTCTATTGGGTTTTCTTTGGTAGTGTTTTACTTAGCATCGTATTAAATAGTTTTTATTATGAAAAAGAAGACCAACAAATTCAACATTCTAGTACTTACCGATTTTTCTGAATCTTCAGGAATCGCCATTCGAAATGCTGCAAAATTAGCGAAATTGGTGAATGGGCAGGTACGTGCGTATTATGTAAAATCGTTAAAACCTTTTGCAGAGGAAGAAAATCAGATTGCCTTATCTCGTAGGCTTCGTAAGCATTATATGGAAACGCATACCTCCGCAAAGAAAATGATGTCTTTCATTGAGGAAGAAGAAGGAGTGCGAGTTCATTTTTCTATGGATTTTGGAAATGTAAAAAACTGCGTTTCGAATAAAGTACAGTCGTTGCAGCCTGATCTTTTGATTTTAGGTAAGAGAAAACCAAAACTCATTAATTTTATTGGAGATAAGCTTACTCAGCATCTAATTAAACGTTGTGAAGCTAGCATTCTCATCAGCAGTAGCAGTGAAGTGTTACATTCTCTTACGGATTTATCTCTTGGGTACTATGGCGAAACTATCGCGGAAAGTAATTTGAATATTATCCAGCATTTACAAGAGACAAAGCATCCCGTGAACTTTTTTGGCATTCGAAATAGAGCCCTTGAAACGGAAGCGCAGAGCGAACCCCAGAAGAAGGGTCGGTCGTTTATTTTTCCGCAGGAAGGAGTGAAAGCTATTGAAGCGTTAACGAGCTATGTATCACGATCCAATACGCAGTTGTTTTGTATTCACAATGGAGAACATCTGGATTCACAGCCAGTGAAGCATATGGTCAATAATTTGAACGTTCCTATTTTAATTTATAAGTAAGTAGGGACACGAGCCAGTTACTGAGTGCAGTAATCATCTCTAATTGGGACGGCACCTAAGTACTCCCAAATGACATCACCAAATTCTTTAGGCGAAAAGCGAAATACAATAACCGCTTTTTCTTCTGCCTTGCATACATATTGCGTGACTTTGACGCGCAGTGTCATCATGTTTTTACTTCGGAAGTTGTCATAGGTACGGACTTTACCAGAATATTGTATGTTGCTTCCCGTCTTCGAAGATTTAACCACTAAGGCCGTGGTTGGTAACTTTGGGGCAATTAGCGTGTCCTCAGGCACGCCCATAAGACCATCGAAATATATCTCAAGATTGTTTTCGAGTGTTTGCAGCTCTAAAGGGTCTTTTGTGGTGACCGACCATGCAAAAATGTACGACCAAAACTGTGGACTTTCTTTTTTGCTCCAGCCCGGAGGAAAAACAGCTTCCTCAAAACCTTCAAGGGTCATATCCTTTGCAAAGCCAGTAGGTAAAGAAAAAATTTCCTTGACCCAAAGCGAATCTACATTCATTAAATATCGTTTGTCCTTATGCTGACTGTGGGCAGCGTTCGTAAAGATCAATAGTCCAAACAGGGCAAGGCATATTTTTTTCATGCTGATTTATTTTAGGCTAAAACTAAGGAAGTTGCGCTATAAAAGTGTCAAACGATTGTAAAAGATGTGTCAAAATTGGAAACTGAGTAAGTTGTGCCAAGATGTAAGCGTTGCGACCAACTGTAAATAATTCTATATCTTTGGGTAAACAACGAATCTCATATGAAAAAGCTATTCTCCCTTATTTTCTTACTAGCAATCATCGCATCTTGCGGTAACGAATCAAACTCAAAAGAGAACGAACCCATCGCAGCGCAAAAGACGGTGGTCTTTGACGGTATCTCACCGGAAATAAAGCCGGGAGATGATTTTTTCCATCACGTCAATAAAACTTGGTACGATAATGCTGTTATTGCCGAAGACCAAGTAGGAGTAGGGGCGTACCGCTTTTTAAATATTCCACAGCAGATCTTATTGCAAAATATTTTAGATGAGGTGTCGGAAGGAGAACACCCTGATGGTAGCATTGAAAAAATGGTGGGTGATTTTTATGCTTCAGGAATGGATACCTTGAGCATTAATGCTCGGGGAATTGAACCCATCCAGCCCATTTTGGATAGTATTGATGCCATCAGCGATGTTCCAGCCATGATGAAGCTGGTAGCCAATCAAATAAAGTATGGAGACTATTCAATCATCTCCTCTTATATTTCACCGGATCAGGAGAACAGCACCGTTAATATTGCACATTTTTCGCAAACGGGATTGGGCTTACCAGATAGAGATTATTACTTTAAAACAGATGCTTCCGTAGTGAGCATTCAAAAGGCCTATAAAAAGTATCTTACTACCTTGTTTGAATTGACTGGAGCGAGCAACCCCTCAGAAAAGGCAGCTACTGTCTATGCGATTGAAAAACAATTGGCTGGGTCACATAAAACGCGAGTGGAACGTAGAGTTATTAAGGAAAACTACAACAAACTTGCTGTATCTGATTTGAATGGGAATCAGCCGAATATTGGATGGAATGCTATGCTCCAAACCTTGGGAATGACAGTAGATTCGGTAGATGTGCGTCAGACAGCTTATTATGACAAATTGAATTCGATGCTTGCATCGGTTCCACTAGAGGATTGGAAAATTTACTTAAAGGCCAATTCAATAGGTTCACACGATGATATATTAAGCAAACCCTTTCAAGATGCCGCCTTTGAATACACCAAAGTATTATCTGGGCAATCCGTTCAGCAAGCGCGCACAAAACAAATGGTACGCCGTGTGGATCGGCAAATTGGCTTTGCATTGGGCCAGTTGTACGTAAAGCGTTATTTTAATGAAGATGCGAAAAAGCGTGCTCTAGAGCTCGTGAATAATTTTCAGAAAACCTTAGAAAAGCGAATTGATAATCTCGATTGGATGAGCGATAGCACCAAGTTGAAAGCAAAGGATAAACTTTGGGCGATTAGTAAGAAAATAGGTTATCCCGATGTATGGAGAAGCTATGATGTTGCCATTGAGCGAGATAAATTTTTTGAAAATGTAGTGGCATTGCGCAAGGATGGGTATCAATACCAGCTTGCTCAGTTAAACAAATCACCGAATCGAGAAGAATGGTATACCACGCCATCTACCGTAACGGCTTATTACAATCCTTCTATGAATGAGATTGTTTTCCCCGCAGGAATTTTACAAGCACCTTATTTTGATCTTTATGCTGATGATGCGTTGAATTACGGAGGTATTGGAATGGTTATTGGCCATGAATTTACGCATGCCTTCGATGATCAAGGTGCACAATATGATAAAAACGGAAATGTAACAAACTGGTGGACGGAATCCGATTACACACAGTTTAAAGCGAAAACACAACAAATTATTGATCAGTATGACGCGTTTACCGTATTAGATAGTGTGCATCTGAAGGGAGCACTCACGGTAGGAGAGAACACAGCAGATAATGGTGGAATATCCATTGCCTACGACGCGTTTAAAATGACGAAACAAGGTCAGGATACCATCAAAATTGGAGGGTATACACCAGACCAGCGTTTCTTCTTATCCATTGCGCGTATTTGGCGTGTAAAAACGAGGGATGAGTTTCTTCGGAATTATGTGGCAACAGATCCACATTCACCGCCAATCTGGCGCGTAAATGGCCCTTTAATGAACTTCACACCGTTTTATGAGGCTTTTGAAGTGAAGCCCGGAGATGCTAATTACAGATCAGAAGCGGAACGGATAAAAATTTGGTAGGTAAAGAAGGCTTTTATAGTTGCCTACTCAACATCCATAGGCCGAAGGCGTTCCAATTTTGTGACGTCTTCGGTATTTTTAACAAGATCCAGATGATCCAACATGGACTTTTCATAAGGATCGCCTTCTTCAAGGTTATCCATGCCTTTTTGATAAGCCGCTAATGCTTCTTCTTTTTTATTTAATTTGAGTAGTGCATTGCCTAATACTACGAAGGGTGTAGTGTTCCAATCACTTATGGAGGTAGTTTGTTGAAGGCGTTTCACTACCAGTTCCCAGTCTGGATTTTCGGTCTCTTTGATGTATTTTCGAACGGTATAAGTCATAGAATAAGCCCATGCAACAGGATCCTCTATTTGTCCATGCATGATCCAGATATTTCCAATTCGTTTTACACGATCTAGGGAATCAAGAACCTTGGGGTCCCAGTTAGGCCAGGCAATGAGGTCACTCACTTTTAAGATAAAATATCCCTTCATGATTCCTTCCATATTTTCGTCGTGGATGTCCTTCACACCTTCGATGATATTCATTTTATCCGACTTCCATTCTTCCTCCATATACCAAGCCCACAAATGAATATCTTCAGTTTCATCGATCTCTGGCTGATCAAAGAAAGCCTTGGTTTCATAATAACGTTGCCCTTGATAATGACCTTCGTTCATAAAGTATTTATAAGCGTTGGCTGTGCCTCCCACAATTTCATTGTGATACTCGTAAATCCGCTTTTCACCAAAGGTCATAACGGCCGTTAGCACAAACAAGAAAGCGGGAATTGCATAGGAAAGAATCGGTTTCTTTTTAAATGATAACAAAGTGATTGCACCAGCAAGGATTCCCAAGCCAGCTACTACGGGTAGGGCATGCCGAATTCCGCCATAAGATGTGCGCCCGCTAGCAAGTGCTAAAAGATGTGCGATGACGAATACACCAACAAAGCCTATAGCCACCCACTGCTGCGTATTCAACTGAGAGTTCAATTTTTTAAAGTGTCGTACAAACGTTCCTCCTAGCAGTCCCAATGCGATAAGCGCCATAATTAATAAGGCCAAGGGAATTTTTGTGAGTATTACCGCAGGAAAGTATGTAACAGGGGGCCTGCCTAAGACCACTTCGCCAAAGTACAGGTGTTCATCATCACCGCGGCCTTCAACACCCGCACGGACTGTATCTGCTAACCCCCAGATATAGGCTCTAGGGAATACTTCAGATGCTTCCATGAATCCAATGAGGTTCTTCCAAGAAGGGGAGTTGAGGTCTTCGATTTTCTCTGTGAGGGTACGGTTGAATGCATCCGTATTTCCATCAGAGCTATGATTCTGAAATCCATACGCCGCCCAAAGGGTAGTGAGTGCTATAAATCCGGCCACTACTAACTTTCCAAGACGCCCAGCTGCCAACTTAAATTTTTTCTGAAACACGGAGCGCAGGGATAATACTCCGGAAAATGCTATTATTGCTGCCAAACCAGGAAGCGCGGAGTGTTTTACAGCCAATGTCATTCCTATAGAAATTCCAAAAGCTACCAGCCATTTCCATTTCCAAGTACGACAATACAAACTTGCTGACAGGGCGGTTAGTAGCAAACAGTAGGATAATGGAAGATCGGTTAAGACCAAAGGTTGGTGTGCCGCCATGGAGGGCTCCAAGGCAATCCATAAGGAACTTACAACTGCCCATGAAAAACCAAAGATGTGCCAAACTAGTAGTACAATGAGCAACCCCAATATAAAATGAAAGCTGTACATCGCCCAGCGAGAGCGCTGTTGTGAGAGTCGGTCGTCATTATCAAAATAGATAATTTCCTGCAACCATTTACGCTCTTCGTATTTGTCTTTTAAGGGCTCAAAAGGCCGTAGTTTTAAATTATCATGATTCCAAAGTCCTACCCACAACTTGGATAAAGGAGGATGCTCAGGGTTGAGCCGGAAATCACCGGTTTGGGCGTAGTAAGCACCGGAAACAATATGGTATGGTTCATCATTTGCAAGAGAATCTAACTGAGTGCCATACCAAGACCTTGCCATCACAAATAATAGTATGGAAATAAGAATCGCAGTACGAATCCAGATTTTTTTATCTCGCATAAGCGGGGGAGTGGTTGATTGTTCTGACTAAAGATAGTGAAACTATCTAATACGCTAACAATAAGTTATCTGTGTGATTAGTTCTGTACGTGGCATCGAAAATTATCTAAAGAATCACGACAGAATCACGCCTATTTCTCTAGCTTCTTCAGCATTTCCTTGGCATTGTTATTATTAGGGTTGAGTTCTAGAGATTTTTTGTAGTTCTTTACGGAATTGATCGTATCGCCAACAGCCAATAAAGCTTCGGCATAGCTATCGTAAGGGTTGTCTCGATCTGGGAATACTTCGGTACTCAATTTAAATACTTCAGCGGCATCGGCCGCATTCCCTGCTTGGAGCAATCGGTAGCCAGCCACAATTAATTCATTTTCAGAAATATAGTAATCGGCATCGTCTTGGTGCTCTTTGTAATACTGAACGCCCTTGGTAACGCCTTCTTTTTTGATTACTTCTTGCATAAACTTCGCTAGCGGTTTCCTGGGGAAGTCATAGGTGGTGTCATTTAAAATTCCCGTAATAGCCGTAGTCATAGCGTTTAAATACGCCCGACCCGTATTGTTCAGGAATATGATGGTTGAATTGCTAGAGGGAATTCTAGTAAATAAAGCACAAAATCCTTGCATGGAACCACTATGCCCAATGGTTTCGACAGTTTCTGAAGTATTTCCAATAGGTTTGGGTTTTAGTTCCCAACCATAGCCATGGGATCCTCCATAATCGCCATCCACAACGTATTTGGTGAAAAGCAGGTCCATATAGTTTTGTGGCAATAGCTTGTTGGTGTAAAGCGCCTGATCCCAGAGGAACATATCTTCAACCGTCGAGTATATATTTCCAACGCCTGGAATGTTGGACAAGTCTGCATAATCCGTATTAAAATAATCTCCAAAACCTTTAAAATAGCCGTCGGCTCTATTTTTTAGCAACGACCTGTGTTTGTCCACACCCGTATGATGCATCGCTAATGGTTCTAAAATCTTTTGATTTAGAATTGTTTCGTAGGTTTCACCGGTGATTGTTTCGATAAGGTATGCCAGCACCATATACCCTGAATTGCTATAGGCAAAACGATTGCCAGGGGCAAATTCCAAAGGAAGTGCCCAAAATTCTTGAACCAAGCGAGCAGGTCGCTGGCGGTCTGGATATTTGGCAATAGGGATGTTGTCGTCATAATCTCGAACAATGCCTGCAGTATGTGATAGCAGATGGTGCACCGTAATTTGATCGGCGTTGGCTTTGGGATAGTCTGTTAAGTATTTGGAAATAGGGGTATGTAAGTCAATTTTGTTTTCAGCCACGAGTTGCATCACAAGCATGGATGTAAATGGTTTGGTCACTGATGCGATGCGATACTTGGTGTCTGCCTTATTGGGAACTTCCCATTCCATATTGGCAAATCCAAATCCATTTTTATAGATGACTTCTCCCTCATGCGCTACTAAAACCGAACCATTGAAGCCATCGTATGTGGCGTACAACCCTACCAATTCGTCAATTTGGTCGCTCTTGGTTGGTTTTGTTTTTTCTTCAGAAGAAGCCTCGGCACAGGAATTTAAAAATAAGGTGGTGGCCAGCATTAGGAGTACACTCCAACGGCTGGATCTTGCGAAACAGTTGATATTCATAAGTATATTTTCAGAATAAAAAAAAGGAATAGAAAGGGGATTCTTAGCAGAGGAACAATTCCACTCTAAGTTCACCTCCCACGTTTTTGATGATGATTGGAATTTTCTCTAAGGTACAGCGCGGTTCAATGGTAAATTGAATGAATCCTTTTACGCTGAAGTATTCTTTGGTTCCGCTCTTAAGTTGCAGCGTGTACTTGGTATCTTCACGAACCCAATTCACGTTCCCATTTACAAAAGGGTGTGGGTCAAACTCTTCCACCGAACGAGGTGTTTCGATTAATTCAGACACTCGAGTAAGGTATTCGCTATCGTCCAATTGTAGCGTAAACTTCCCCGAGAAATTTCCAGTTGCATTAGGGGAAACAAAATGGGCTCCCTCCTGTAAAATCATAACGATTTCGAGTTCATAAGTGTCTTTTTGGAGAGGATTCATATTTATTTTTAACGCATAGGGTTCCGTAGTCGCAGCCATCTTGGTCTTAACCGTTGTCACTTGGTTTAGGGTAGCGGTCTCTTTAGCCGTATCGGCCATCGCAATATCATTGGATGGTGCATTCGGATTACAACTAAAAATTGCGATTGCTATCGTAAAAGTTACTAATTTGTACATGTATTCAAGTTTTTTGGAGACCAGTGCTGTTGGCATTCCGATTGATGATAAGCCAAAACTAGGCGAAGTGTTTCCTCGAACTGTCAAAAGAATGCAAAAAAAGTGTCAATTCTGTGTCAATAAGGCCGTAGTTACTGAACTACAATAGATTACAATAGTTATAGCGTAACCATTTTGTAGCTCATTTATGAAGTGGGGGTTGTGTTTTTCTCAATAATACGTTTGAAATGATTAAGAATCGCTAAGGGTAAGACCGAATACGGACCGCAAAATGCACTTTTTGTAAAACTAACACTTAATTAGTCTACCTTTGTCTTGTTATTTAGTAGGACAGTTTTCTTTAATTCATGGTTGCTAATTTTGAGTCATCGTTTACTTCTTCCAAAATTTAATAGTCGTAGTTCGGTAGTATTCTTCTGAGCTGAGGCCAATTGATGGCAAATTACTAACGATCTTCCAACAATCTTCCTCTTCCGTTATTATCTAAATAAATAATTCAATGTACAGACGAGAGTAACAGCTGTAATTGTATAACAAGGTTACTCTAAGGTCCGAATCGCTCACAGAAGTAGGCAATTCAGTATAAACTCTAAAATAAGCAGTATCGATCATCCTACATTTTCCCGAACACAGAACTCAGCCTTTTCAAGAACATTGAGAAGGAAGGTGAATTTATATTTCAAAAGCAATAACACCACTCGAAATGCCAATACGACGATGGTAATTAAGACCATAGTCATGCTGACGTTATTTATAGTTCCATTTATTTTCCTTGGTACTGGAATGATTACAACGGTTCCGGCACTTTTCGGCGCCTATTTATTAAGCGGATTTGGTATGTCTGGTATTGGAATGGGAATTATGCATGATGCCATCCACGGCTCGTATTCAAAAAATAAAAAGATTAATAAGTTATTAGGGTATTCATTCAATTTGATTGGTGCCAATGCGACCGTGTGGAAGATCCAACACAATGTATTGCATCATACCTATACCAATATTGAGCATGCAGACGACGATTTAAATGCACCGTTCTTCCTTCGTTTCTCGCCCCATGCGAAGCATTATTGGGCGCATCAGTTTCAGCATATTTATATTTGGTTTTTCTACGGAATGTCTACCATTTCTTGGATTACCACCAAAGATTTTGTGCGATTGAATCGCTATAGAGCTATGGGGTTCCTCGACAAAAAAAATGAATATAGAAATACGCTCCTTGGAATGATTGCATGGAAAGTGTTTTATTATTCTTATGCATTGGTATTGCCAATGATTATGGTTCCGTTGCCATGGGGTTGGATCTTATTAGGCTTTCTTAGTATGCATTTTGTAACAGGACTTTTAGTGAGTATTGTATTTCAGGTAGCTCATATTATGCCAGAAACCGAGTTCCCACTTCCTAATGATAGGGGTGAGATGAAAGACGATTGGTACGCACATCAGTTTACCACCACCACCAACTTCTCTCCAAACAGTCCACTATTGTTTTGGTTGATTGGGGGATTAAATTACCAAGTAGAACATCACGTACTGCCAGATGTATGTCACGTTCATTATAAAAATCTGAGCAAAATTGTTGCAGAAACGGCGCGTGAATTTGGAATGCCGTATCACGTAAACAAAAGTTTTCTAAACGCCATCAGGACGCATGTAAAGATGCTTCGGGCCTTAGGAAAAAAACAAGTAGTAATGGCTGCAGAATATAATACCGCAGCAAATTAATTTTAATAATAATACATAGAACACATGATTAAACGATTTATAAATAAATTTTTAAGTAAAAAAACAGTCCATATCGATTTGATGAAAGAAGGAACTGTAAAGTTTTTCAACAAGACCAAAGGATTCGGTTTTATCAAATTAAATGATTCCGAAGATGAAATATTTGTCCACACCACTAACCTTATCGATAAGATTCGCGATAATGATCGCGTGAAATTTGATGTGGAACAAGGAGAAAAAGGGTTGGTCGCAATGCGCGTGCAACGAATCTAACAGCCTATAGTTGCTAAAATAAAAAAACCATCTTTCGAGATGGTTTTTTTATTTTAGGTAACACGGACTGGAGTTTCTAAACTTTTTCAAAAACCAATCGGTAATGATCCATGACTTCATTTTCAAAACAAACCTTGTTAGGGCTTACTTTAAAGATCGCTACCAAGTGCCTAAATTCTTTGTCGGTTAAATAACGTGGGATGAGGGATAGGTATAGCCAATATTTTTTAAGATTAAATTTTCTAAATTTTTTCCTCCATTGCGAAATGGTTTCGATATAATCTAAGCGGCCGCTACTCTTAGAAATAAGTTTGAATCCTGGTTCCGCACATTTGATGACCATTTCGGGTCCGTAGGGAAGCCATGAGCCGGGGAATTGCTTTACCATGAGTGCCATAATATAAGCAGTAGATCCTTTTTCTGCATTCACGTCGAGCTCTTCAAATTCAATCATGTTTTTACTGAACACCATAGTTTGCATATAGAACCGGCCTCCAACGGGCAACAAATCGTAGAGTATTTTGAAAAAATCGCTGTAGACTTGCTCTTGTTTTCCTGCTTGCCATTCTTCAACAGAACAGAAATGCTCTAAACCTCCAATACAGGTAATCGCATCAAAAGTCCCAAAATCGGATGGTGTTATATAACGACAATCTTTTACTATCACATTAAACCCATTCTTCTGACAGGCATCTGCTTGCCCCTGTGAGAGCGTTAAACCGATGCTGTCGGCACCTCTTTCTTTCACGATATAGCGCGTAAAAGGTGCCCATCCACAGGCCATATCCAGCACTTTAGAACCTTTTTCTATATGGAGGCTATCCGCAATAAATTTATGTTTTGCTTTTTGCGCTTCTTCCAAAGACATCGAAAAGTCACCATCGTATTTGGCGCCGCTATAGTCGCCGGTTTCTCCCATACTCAAGCGAAATATTTCATCGATTGTGGTATAAGTAAAGTCTAAATCTTCTTGTACTGCCATGGTTGATTGTTTTTATGTTGAATTATTTTTTTTGGGAACATGGAAGGTAGTGAAAAAAGTCATGTATCAGAGGGACGCTGAGGTCTCACTTGAGCTAAAAACTAGCTTTAACGGTTTTGTTTTAGCTGTTGCACCGCGCCAGCACTCAATTGATAATCGAGGTCTGAAACAAAATAATCTATTCGTTGGTTTGGAAATAAGGACCGAATGCTGTCCAGTTGACTGGAAATAGTACCGTAGTAGCTTTCAAGCGTTTGATCTGTTGTCTTAAGATGATGCAACTGGCACCAGCCTTCGAAATTCTTAGAATCATCAAGCTCTGCTAACTCCATAAAAACAACTACGAAGTTGAGTAAAGGACTGTCTTTCAGCAGATCATCATATTCGTCTGAAACTTGCAAGTGATACGTACGTTTATTTATCACCAAGGTCACGGCTTTCAACGAGGGGTGCAAAGGGGGGTGATTTCCCATTGAGATAGCCACAACATTGTCTTTTATGAAAGTGTCAATTTGGAGCAACTCAGGATAGGAAGTGGGCTGTTTTTTCAAATGAAGGTCGAAAGATATAAAGCTTTGTTAAAGGTAGTAATTCTGAAGTTTTGGATAGCATTGGCGATCGTACTTTTAAGTATCTTTAACTAGTAAATGGTGATTTAGATGATAAGAAAAGTATTTAAAATTGGAATTTTTGTTATTCTGGCTTTGATGGTTGGTTTGGTTGAGCGACTGCATGCGCAGCAGCAGGATACAGCGGATGGATACACCTATAAGAAGGCGAGCTATGCAGGCACAGGTAAATTCTATCAAGGTCGAGAAATAGCGCATGTGATGGGTTTCCAAGGCATGGACTGGTTGGAGCGTCCAGAGCGAGAAGCAGAGGAGAGCGTGAGTACACTGCTAAAAAATATGAAGATTACTCCTACGGACGTCATCGCAGATATAGGTGCTGGATCTGGTTACCATGTGTTTAAGATGGCCGAATTGGCAAGCAGTGGTCTTATATACGGCGTAGACATACAACCTGAAATGCTCTTTGTGATGGATGCCAAGAAGGAAGCGGATAAGGTGACGAATGTACAAGTGTTGGAAGGCAGTGAAAAGAGCGCGAATCTTACAGAGAGGAGTGTAGATAAAGTATTGATGGTAGACGTATATCATGAGTTTTCATACCCTATTGAAATGCTTGCTTCCATTAAAAAGGCGTTGCGCCCTGGCGGAACGGTTTACTTAATCGAATATAGAGGGGAAGACCCTAAGGTGCCGATTAAGGCCTTGCACAAGATGACCGAAGCCCAAGCGGTAAAGGAAATGAAGGCTGCGGGTTTTGTATTGCTGCGAAATCAAGACAATCTTCCGTGGCAACATTGTATGATTTTCGGGTTAAAATGAATCGAGAATCAAGACAATCTGCCGTTATTACGTGAAAAGTTGTTCGTAAAATTAGGATATTACCCATTAATTGGGCCACAAACCATATTAAATTGACTCGGCAGGGGTTGGATTCACTCAGAAAATCATAATATATCTATAAACAGACAGAATATTAAATTAATGGCACCATCTTTGCCATTCAATAAGTATTATAAATTAAATTACATTACAATGAGTAAAGGAACAGTAAAATTTTTCAACGACACTAAAGGTTTTGGATTCATCACTGAAGAAGGAGTTGAAAAAGATCACTTTGTACACATTTCTGGATTAATCGACGAGATTAGAGAAGGCGATGAAGTAACATTTGACCTTCAAGAAGGAAACAAAGGATTAAACGCAGTAAACGTAAAAGTGAACTAAATATATCTTTAAATTTTCGAAAAGAGCCCGTCCATATGGACGGGCTTTTTTATTGCCCTTTAATTTAGATTTACATTGATTAATTAGCAGTACTTTCGCCGCTTGTTAAATTACAGTATTATGAAACGCATCAACGAGTATAAGAAGCTATTTGGAGTAGAAAAGGAAATCGAGCTCAAACTTTTGAAAAGAAGTTATCGAAACTTAGTAAAGGAGTGGCACCCTGATAAATTTCAGGAAGGGGATGCGTTAAAAGAAGAAGCTGAACTACAGAGTCGTAAAATTATTGACGGCTATCATTTTTTGGTAAGCATGGCTCCGGAAACTAAAGAAAAAAACCTACCAGAATACACCGAAACAATTACCAATGCTGCCATTTTAGACTATCAACATAAAGGATTGCTGTTGGAAATTACATTTACGGATGGCGCTACCTATGAATACTTTGGTGTGACGAAGCCCATGTATCTCAAAATGATTAATAGTGGCAACCTCAATCGTTTTGCAAAACGAACCATCTATCCAAAATATACCTATCGCAAGTCCAAACGGACCCTTGAAGCTGTATAATTGAAGAATCAGATGGTGGAGGTCGCTAGAGCTTATTTTCAAAGGATGCTAATGTCTACCAGATTCCTTTAAAGGGTTCGATAACGAGAGGTACCACTTAAAAAACCTGTAAATATTTGATTTATAGGGGTTTTTGTTTTTTGTGAAAGACTAGTCCTAAGCCGAATAGC
>Ga0316204_10006405_pt1 | contig 18160 bp, 19 predicted proteins | sample 6monrhotite_MG_2_FD_205661 | JGI IMG/M metagenome (GOLD analysis project Ga0316204, IMG submission 205661) | Microbial mat bacterial communities from mineral coupon in-situ incubated in ocean water Damariscotta River, Maine, United States -... | ecosystem: Environmental > Aquatic > Marine >... | reverse complement strand
CGCGCTTTCTCCTGACGGCACCGCCGCTGCGCATGCCGGGTGCAGTTGGTTCACCATCAACACCCGTGGCGACAATTTAAGGACCTATAGAATGATCAGAACAAATATCTGCCTGCGTCATACAAAAGATAGCGATGACCTGAAAGATACAGATTTTGTCGGTTTTACCATCGACATTGAGGCGCAGGACTACGATGTCATGATTGAGGATTTCACGAAGTCGAATGAAGTTACTGACGATGTTGCTGCATCCGCCGTCGAGTTGATTATCGACGTGGCCAAAATGGAAGAAGGTGAGGTCGGCGAGCGTGAAAATATTGCGCAGACCATCGCCTGCGCGGTGCTGCGCCAGAATTTTATCAACAATTTCGGTGCTGATGAAGTCGGCAACGGAACCATAACCATAATGGATGAAACCGCCGTAGAGGGGGAAATTACCGTCTGGGTTAATGACGAAGACCAAAAGGCAAAATTCTATGTGACGTTAGGGGCCTGACTTGATGTCGTCTGGCCTGAAGAGAACATAAAATGGCGGAGTTTGATCCGGACAACCCGGGCCCCCTTGACGGTGTACGCGTTCTCGATCTGTCGCGCCTGATTGCCGGCAACATGCTGAGCCTGCAGCTGGCTGATTTCGGTGCAGATGTCATCAAGATTGAACCCACGGGAAAGGGCGACCCTCTTCGTGCCTGGGTGGAAGAAGGCATATCTGCATTCTGGAAAGTCTATTGCCGGAACAAGCGCAGTGTGTCGGTGAATTTTCGGGGATCAGGTGCCGCAGAAATTATCCTCAAGCTGGTCGAACAAGCTGACATTCTGATTGAGAATTTTCGCCCCGGACGTATGGAAGATATGGGGCTGGCGCCGGATATTCTTCATGAACGAAACCCGAAGCTAGTGATTGCCCGGGTTTCAGGGTTTGGGCAAACCGGGCCCTACCGTGAATTGCCCGGGTTCGGCACGATGGTTGAAGCCATGTCGGGGTTCGCCAGTCGCAACGGATACCCGGACCGGCCACCCCTGCTGCCGCCGTTGGCGCTGGCCGACATGATTGCCGGTCTTCAGGGTGCTTACGCGGTTATGGTGGCTTTGCGCGAGGTTGAAGTGAAAGGCGGTCAGGGCCAGGTTATCGATCTGTCATTGTTCGAGCCCATCCTGTCGACCTTGGGACCGGAGGCCCTGACCTACAAGATCAGCGGCAGTGTCAAGGAACGCTCGGGTAATCGTTCAAACACCAGCGCGCCACGAGATATATATGAAACCAGGGACGAAAAATATGTCGCCCTTTCCGCATCCATTCAGGTCATGGCGGAGCGGGTGTTCCAAGTGATCGGACGCGAAGACATGATCAATGACCCGCGCTACCGGGCCAATGCAGACCGGGTCCGGCACCGCGATGAAGTTAACGACATCGTCGCCGCCTGGGTGGTGGAACGCAGCCGCGATGAAGTGCTGGAGATTTTTCAAGACGCCGGGATTACCGCGTCCCCGGTTTATGATGTCCGTGACGTCATTGTCGACCCTCATGTCTTGGCCCGTGAGGTGTTGATTGACCTGCCGGATGATGATGTGGGAACAGCCCCGCACCACAACATCCCCCCAAGACTGTCCGGTACCCCCGGCACCTTCCGTCGCCCTGCGCCGGACCTTGGCGAACATACTGACGAGTTGCTGGGTGAAGCGGGCTATGAGGAACAGGAGATCAATAGAATGCGAAGTGAGGGAATGATTTGATGGAAATACACAGCCAGTCCCTTGTATGGAGGTCAATGTTATATGTGCCGTCAAACATGGAGCGCTTCGTTGACAAGGCGTCATCGCGGGGGGCGGATGCCATCATTCTTGATCTGGAAGACAGCGTTCCGATTGGCGAACGCCCGGCGGCCCGTTTGGGGCTGGCCAAAGCGGTAGAAACGGTAAGCCGCGACGGGGCGGATGTTCTGGTCCGTATCAACCGCCCGCTGACTGAGGCTGTGGCTGATATCGAGGCAGCCGTCACTCCCGGTGTCTCTGCCCTGATGCTGCCCAAAATCGAAAGTGCGGAACACCTCCAATTGCTGGAGGAAGTGGTTGAGGAACGGGAGATGGCTGTTGGGATGCATCCCGGCACGATCGGGTTTGTGCCGATGATCGAAACGGCTGGGGCCTATTTCCGGATGGACGAGATTGCCAGGGCATCATCGCGTAATCTCGGCATGACATTGGGCGGTGAGGATTTTGCGCTTGATACCGGCATGGTTCCGGATGCCGATACCTTGTTCATGGCCAGTCAGAAACTGGTATATGCGGCCCGCGCCGCTGGAATCGTGCCTCTAGGGACCATTGGTACGGTGGCCGACTATCAGGATCTGGAAGCCTATCGGGACAGCGCGATCAAGTCTCGTAAGTTTGGGTTTGAAGGTTCAGCCTGCATTCACCCCAGCGTGGTCCCGGTGCTGAACGAAGAGTTTGCCCCAAGCGGTGATGAGGTTTCGGCGGCTGAGCGCATTGTCGCTGCGTATCAAGAGGCCCAGGCCGCAGGTAAGGGGGCCATTCAACTGGATGGCAAGATGGTTGATGTGCCGGTTGCCATCCGCGCCGAAAACCTGCTCAGGCGGCATCGGGCCATATTAGACAAATCGACCTAATTGACCGTCTAGACGGTTTTACGGCGCAGCAGAAAGAAAATAATTCCGCCTGCGGCTGCCATAATCCCCATAGCGAAATAGGCTTGCCCTTCGTAGTTTGAATACAAATAACCGCTTACATACATGGTGATCCCCATACCTACTCCAGTGACCACACTGGAATACAGGCCTTGCGCCGTGGCCGAAAGTTCGGGAGAGATGCGGTCCTGAATAAAATGCATTGCGCCTAGGTGGGCGGCTCCAAAGGTCATGCCATGTAGCGCTTGCAGGGCGATAAGTGCGGATAGGTCGGTGGTCAGGCCCGTTCCCACCCAGCGGATGGCGCCGGCCAGCCCGGCAAGCGCGATTAGGCGTGTAGGGCCGATTTTGGAGAGAATTTGTGGTCCAAATATAAACAATACAATCTCGACAATCACGCCTTCCGCCCAAAGCCAACCGATAACGTCCGACCCGATACCCGCCTGTTTCCAGTGTAGGGTTCCAAATCCGTACATAACTGCGTGGCTGGACTGGATCAGGGTTGCGCCGACAAGAAAGGCGACAAATTTTTTGTCTTTCAGGGCATCGATTATTGGCAATCGTTTTTGTTGCGATGTTGGTGAGCGAAAGTCCGGTAGTAAAAACGCGGCGACCAATGTCAGTAACAGAGTGAAGATAATTACAGTGAATATCAGGTCGCTTGATCTGCCTTCCAGAAAATGGCCAATTCCGACGGCGGAAACAATAAACGTAACGGACCCCCATAGGCGAACCCGGCCATAATCGAAGCCAAAGCGTGCACCGCTTTGAGTGGTAAGGCTTTCTTGCAGTGGCATCGCCGGAGACCAGAAAGCCACGAACAGGCAGTTGATGAGAACGATGCTCCAGAACGACTGGCCCAGGGCGAATAATGAAAAAGTCAGTAGCGAAAGTCCCGCCAGTAAAATGATTAGCCGTTTTCGTTCGCCATGTTTGTCCGCCAAGTGAGCGACAAAGGGATTGGCGACAATCTTCATAACCACACCCGAAGCCATGAATATGCCGATCTGCTCGGCGTCCAAGCCGCGTGATTGCAGCCAGACCGGCCAGAACGGCAGAAGGACGCCGAGCATCATAAAAGTTGCGCCGTAGTAGCACGCCAGCCGTGTTCGGATCATGCCGTCAAGCTCTCAGCAAAGGTTCCAAGATAGTTTAAACCCGGCAGGGCGCGGCTACCGTACCAGGACACCATCTCGGCATCGATGAGTGATGATCGCCCGTCAAATTGCGGGAACTGCTCATGAAAGGCCTGGCGATGGGTTTCCGTGAAGGGAAAGGGTTCGGAACTGAACACCACCAGATCAACACCACTTTCGATCATGTCGCCCATAACGACTTCCGGATACCGGACATCCGGGTCATGCCCAACGGTCTGCCAATTAACCAGCCGAAGGGTGTTGGCGATATAGGTGTCCGCTGAAACGGTCATCCAGGGTTTTTGCCAGATCAGATAAAGAACGCGCCGGGCGGGCAGGGTCGCCGCCGTTTGTTTCAAGTCCTGCAAAGCCTGATCAAAACGCTGGCACAGCGTTTCCGCCTGTTGTTGACGATCAAAGATTTCCCCGAACAGACGGAACAGCGCGGGGTTGTCTTGCACTGAATTTGGGTGGGTGACAATGACCGTCACTCCCATTGCCGTCAGTTCGTCGGCGACGTCTTTCGGTGTTTCATCAACATTGACGATGGCGTGTGTGGCGTTTAGCGCCCGGACGGTATCGGCCTCAATCGCCTTGGTGCCACCAATGACCGCAATGCCGCCAACACGATCCGCCGGATGAACACAGTACCGCGTCCGCCCGACGAGTTGCGCGCCAAGGCCCAGATCAATCAGCAACTCGGTTAGGCTTGGCACCAACGATACAATCCGCGCCGAAGGCCCCGCGGGGGTGTGGATGGTTCCGGTGTGATCGGTACGTGCGTTTTCCACTGCGAATATGGCCTCAGGTTCAACTCGCCTGTTCCAGCTCCTCACTGGCTTTCATCCAGGCGGTTTCGGTTTTTTTCAGGTCACTTTTGACCTCGCCCAGCTGGACCTGGATCTCCATCATCTTCGAGGTTGAGCCTTCGTAGATTTCTGGATCAGCCAGCCGGGTCTCGAGCTGTTCGCGTTTGGCGGTCAGCTTCTCCATCTGCTTTTCCATATCGCGGACGGATTTTCTTAAATTAGCAGTTTCGGCGCGGGCTGCGGCACGGGCCCGGCGTTCTTCCTTGCGGTTTTGTTTGGGCAGCTGGACGGTCTCGCCATCGCGTTCATCGCGGCGTTTCTGGCGACGGGTGTCGACCAGATGACGGCGATAATCAGCAAGGTCACCATCAAACGGACGACACGCCCCGTCTTCGACCAGCCAGAGGTTGTCGCAGGACAGTTCCAGCAGATGGGCGTCGTGACTGACCAGAACGACGGCCCCTTCGTAAGCGTTCAGGGCCTGCACCAGGGCTTCTCGGGCGTCGACGTCAAGGTGGTTGGTCGGCTCATCGAGCAGCAGGACGTGCGGTGCATCGAGACTCATTAAGGCAAACAGAAGTTTGGCCTTTTCGCCCCCGGATAGGCTGCCGCAATCTGTATTTGCTTTGTTTCCGGAAAACCCGAAGCGTCCCAAATGTCCGCGCACCTTCGACTCAGGCGCCATCGGCATCAGGCGGGCGGCGTGATCATACGCCGTTTCGTCCATATTCAGCTCATCGGTCTGATGCTGGGCAAAATAACCGATGCGCAATTTGGAAGATTTACGCAAACGGCCTTCCATAGGTTTCAGACGGTCCGCCAGCAGCTTGACCAGTGTCGATTTGCCGTTGCCGTTGGCCCCCAGAAGACCGATACGGTCTTCCATGTCGATGCGGAGGTCGAGGTTTCTCAGAATGGGTTTGCCGGGCTCATAGCCAGCATCCAATTCATCCAGGGTGATCAGGGGCGGGGGCAGTTGGTCCGGCTTGGGGAAATCAAGGTTGACGAACTGATCTTCGGCGGCGGCGGCAATCGGTTCCATCTTTTCCAGCATCTTGATGCGACTTTGCGCCTGACGGGCCTTTGACGCCTTATAGCGAAAACGGTCAACGAAACTCTCGATGCGGCGACGGTCTGCCATTTGTTTGGTGCGCAGTTTGCTGTTCAGCATCTGCTGTTCGCGGCGAATGCGCTCGAACTCGTCATAACCACCGGCGTAACGGGTCAGTTTCAGGTTATCGAGATGAATGATTTCGTTAACAGACTGGTTGAGCAGGGTGCGGTCATGACTGATCACCATCAGGGTTCCCGGCCACGACGCCAGATAGGTTTCGAGCCAAAGGGCCGCCTCCAAATCAAGGTGATTGGTCGGCTCATCGAGCAACAAGATATCAGGGCGCGAGAACAAGGTTGCGGCGAGGGCAACCCGCATGCGCCAACCGCCGGAAAAATCATCGAGATGGCGTTTCTGGGCGTCTTCATCAAAGCCGAGCCCGGCCAGAATTCGTGCGGCGCGTGCCGGTGCCGTCTGGGCCTCTATATCTGCCAGTCGGATATGAACTTCGGCAATCTCGTGAGGATCGGTCGTCACGTCGGCGCGTGCCAGCAGGTTGGTGCGCTCTATATCTGCGGCCAGAACGGAATCAATCAGGGTGACTTTCCCGGCCGGCGCCTCCTGCGAAACCGTACCGATCCGCATGCCCTTGCGAATATTAATCTCGCCGCCATCCGGAGACAAATCGCCAAGCAGCAGCTTGAACAGAGTCGTTTTGCCGGTTCCGTTGCGCCCAACAAGGCCGACTTTATGGCCCTGACGAACGACAACAGTGGCTTGATCAAACAAGGTTCGCCCGGCAATTCGATAGGTGAGGTCATTAATATGCAGCATGATGGAGCGGGTGATAGCACGATGAACGGATAAGGCAAATGAACAATGGAATTATTAAGTTTTTCTCCAACGGCTTGCCAGTCGGGGCAGTTGGCGTTATAACCCGCCCCCGCAACCCGAAAGGCTGGAAAAACAGCCATTTCCGGGAGAATGTAATACTTAACCATAGAACTCTAAGGGGATATCAGATGGCCATTGAGCAAACGCTCTCCATCATTAAGCCGGACGCTACACGCCGTAACCTCACCGGGAAAATCAATCAGCGGTTTGAGGACGCAGGGCTGCGGATTGTTGCCCAGAAACGCATTCAGCTGACCCCGGCCCAGGCCGAGGGTTTTTACGCCGTTCATAGCGAACGGGCGTTCTTTGGTGACCTGTGTACGTTTATGACATCCGGTCCGGTGGTCGTGCAGGTGCTGGAAGGCGAAAGCGCAATTACTAAAAACCGTGAAATCATGGGGGCCACCAACCCGGCCCAGGCTGATGAAGGCACAATCCGCAAGGACTTTGCCGAAGATATCGAAGCCAATTCCGTGCACGGGTCCGATTCACCGGAAACCGCTGCTGAAGAAATCTCCTATTTCTTCTCCAAGCTGGAAATCGTCGGCTGAATCTACGCCAATCCAACAATTTGTACAAAGAAGCGACCGTCTTTTGGGGCGGTCGTTTTTTTTGTCAGGACATCTGGCTGCGTCTTAGTGGCGTTGCCAGTTCATCCCTGAAAGAGTCAGCCAGAAGGGTAAAGTCCTGTTTGCGTGCTGATGTGGGGCGCCAGACCATGCCGATCTGGCGTGATGTTTCCTTCCCATCGAGGGGGCGAAGAACGGTTTTGGTGGATTTGGCAAGCCCACCATCAATAGCCATCTTCGGCAGCAGGGTCACACCTAGACCATTATCGACCATCTGAATCAGGGTATGCAGGCTAGAGGCCTGAAAGTCGACGTTTGCCGAGCCGGTACTGAGTTGACAGGCGCCAAGCGCATGGTCACGCAGGCAGTTCCCATCTTCAAGCAAAAGCAATGCTTCATCTCTCAACATCGAAGCTGAAACGCGCTCAACCTTGCTGTTTGGGTGGCCTTTGGGATATGCGACCCAGAACGGATCGTCGGCAAACAGCAAAGTTTCCAATCCGGTCGCGGGAAAGGGGAAAGCCAGAATCAGCAGATCAAGTTCACCTGTAACCAACTGATGGACGAGGTCGGCAGAGCGGGCCTCTCGTAGGTAAAGCTTGAGTTCGGGATAACTGCGGCGGATCTTGGGAAGCGTTCTCGGAAGCAGAAAAGGCGCGATGGTCGGGATGACGCCGAGGCGTATCACGCCGGACAAGGGCGCTCCTTCGGCTCGTGTCAGGTCGGTAATGTCTTCGACATCGGTAATCACCTTGAGGGCACGCGACACGACTTCCTCGCCCAACGGGGTCATCAAAACGGACCGCCGGGTGCGCTCCACCAGCATTGTTTCGAGATTGGATTCCAGTTCCTTTATGCTGATGCTGAGGCTCGACTGGGTGATAAAGCAGGCCTCGGCGGCTTTGCCGAAGTGCCGGTGTTGCGATACGGCAATCAAATGACGTAACTGAGTGAGTGTCGGCAAGCGTTTGTATGAGGCCATCAAAGGGTGTCCGTTTATTGATTGGGAAAATCAATTATAAAGTAATAAATTTCAAATTTCATCAATTTTAAAAAATACTCTAGTTTGATCTTCACAGGCCGAAACGTTCGGTCCTAAAAAAAACTCAGGAGACAGATTATGAACAAAGTACCACAGGCAACTTTCCAGACCCGTGTTCGCAATGACGCCATTGAAGGCGACAATCCGTTTGAATGGAAAACATTGTCCAGTGATGATGTTTTCAAAGGCAAGAAGGTTGTTGTATTTTCCCTTCCTGGTGCCTTTACACCGACTTGCTCAACCAGCCACCTACCACGCTTTGAAGAGCTGTATGATCAATTCAAGGCCGAAGGCGTCGATAAAATCATCTGCATCTCCGTCAATGATGCATTTGTGATGTATCAGTGGGGCCTCAGCCAGAAAGCAAAGAATGTGTTCTTGCTGCCAGATGGCAACGGCGAATTCACCCGCAAAATGGGAATGTTGGTTGACAAGTCCAACCTTGGCTTTGGCATGCGTAGCTGGCGTTATTCCATGGTCGTCGACGACGGCGAAATCGTCAAAGTCTTCACGGAAGCGGGTCACGAAGACGTATGTGAAACCGACCCGTTTGAAGTTTCCGACGCAGATACTATGCTCGCCTACCTGAAAGGCAGTGCCGCAAAAGCCGCCTAAGGTTTTTCTTGTAAATCTCTGACGCTACCAAGACACTCTACCCCGTCACTGGCGGGGTAGAGTTTTTTATGAATATACCTGAGCGGATGAAGGCGGTCCTGCTGACCGGCCACGGCGGTTATGACTGTCTGGAGTATCGCAATGATGTTCCGGTCCCCAAACCGGAGGCGGGTGAAGTCCTGGTTCGGGTTGGTGCGGCGGGGGTGAACAATACAGATATCAACACCCGCATCGGCTGGTACTCAAAAGGCGTATCCGGCGGCACGACAAACGATAGCTCCGAAGTTGGGGCAACAGGTGCTCAGTCTGATGATGCAAGCTGGTCAGGAAGCGCCCTCAATTTTCCCCGAATTCAGGGGGCGGATGTTTGTGGTGAAATTGTCTCCGTTGGTGACGGCATTGAGGCCGGGCGCATCGGCGAGCGAGTATTGATCGAACCCTGTTTGAGGACGCATCCGGCGAAGCAGACGTTCGAGTTTACCTATCTGGGGTCTGAATGTGACGGCGGGTTTGCCCAGTATACCAAAGTTGCCGCCCAGTTTGCCTACAAGGTCGATAGTGATTTAGGCGACGTCGAACTGGCATCATTTCCGTGCTCATATTCGACCGCTGAGAACATGTTGAGCCGGAGCCACGTCGCCAACGGAGATGTTGTTCTAGTTACCGGAGCCTCCGGCGGCGTCGGGTCTGCCGCCGTGCAGCTGGCGAAACGACGCGGCGCCAGGGTCATTGCCGTTGCCAGTGCGTCCAAGGCTCACAAGGTCATGGCATTGGGGGCTGATAACGTTATCCCGAGAGGCTCAAACACGCTGGCGGCACTTGGGCCGAAATCCGTTGATGTGGTGATAGACTTGGTTGCCGGGCCTGAATGGCCAGATTTGCTTGAGGTTCTGGTTGCCGGTGGGCGCTATGCCACGTCCGGGGCCATTGCCGGTCCCATGGTCGAATTGGATGTTCGAACGCTTTATCTGAAGGACCTCAGCCTTTTAGGGTGTACATCACTTGGACCAGAGGTGTTTCGAAATCTTATCGATTACATTGAGCGCGGAGAAATCAAGCCGGTCGTCGCCCAGACCTTCCCCTTGCGTGAAATCGTCGAAGCGCAGGAGGTGTTCCTGTCAAAAAAACATACAGGGAAACTGGTTTTAATTCCGCCGACTGATTGACGGGTATTCTATTTAAAGGCCTTTTTCGAGTTCCGGCCAGTTTTTGTCACCCGCCTTAATTAGCTTGGCGGTGCCGCCACCTAGCCAACGCCGTTGGACGCTTTTGGAATAATTCAGGTAGAGCTTTCCATCGACGATTTTCCAGGCGTCCGGATCGGTTCCCGCGGTATACCCCTGGCTTACCGCCCAGGCGCAATGTCCGCCGTATTGCGGTGCGAATTTGTCCGGCATGGCAATAAACGCATCCCGATTGGCGGCATTGGAAAACTGCCATGTTGTGCCTTTCCATTCATAGGCAGTGGCACTGTTGCCTTTGACGGGCTTTGAGTCAGTGAAATAGGCGACCGGGTCGTAACCTTCTATAGCTTTGCCACCTGACGAGTATATTTTCCCGCCAGCGAGTGAAGGCTGTGCAAATATTACAAAAGCCAGGGCCAGAAACATAAATCGGAAAGCGGCGTGCATATCAATTTTCCCTTATCAGATACGGAAAGGGGAATTTAGCCAAGTTTTTTACAGGGTGTGAATCAAAATTTCGTTATCGATCCGAATTTCAGTGCAGGATTTACAAGCGAGTGGGTGGGGGCGGTGTGATCCAGGATACGGGCACAATCGCCGGTAACGGTGACACGCCCATCGGCGATCAGCCTGACGGCCTCAGGATAAATCATGTGTTCTTCGACCAATATGCGTTCCGCCAGAGAGGCGGCCGTGTCATCCGCCAGTATTGGGACTGCCGCTTGAATGATGATCGGTCCGCTATCCATTTCAGGGCGAACGTAGTGGACCGTGCACCCCGAAAACCGCACGCCTGCATCCAGCGCCGCCTGTTGGACATCCAGGCCTTTAAAGGAGGGCAGCAGGGAGGGGTGAATGTTGATCATGCGGTCATGCCAGTGGGCGCAGAATTCATCAGACAATAGCCTCATGAACCCGGCCAGACATACCAGCTCGGTGCCAAATGTCGTCATGGCAGCGGTCATCTGGACATCAAATTCAGCTCGTGATTCATAATTTTTATGATCAATGCAAAGTGTCGGGATGCCAGCGTCTTCAGCGCGGGTCAATCCGTGTGCATCGGGTTTGTTGGAAATCACCAGGACGATTTCAGCGGGGAAGGACGGGGCCGAGCAGGCGTCAATCAGGGCCTGAAGGTTGGACCCTCGGCCAGAGACGAGTACGGCAAGTTTTAGTTTTTCCATGGTTCGGATAGATTACGGATCACGACCTGATCTGATCCGTCCTGCTGCGTGACCACCTGACCCATCTCGAAAACGGTCTCGCCCTGGGCTTCAAATACCTGTCGGACTGATTGCGAAGCTGCCGGGTCAACGACGACGATCATACCAATACCGCAGTTGAAGGTTCTGACCATTTCTTCCGGGGCAACGTTGCCGGTCTGGGCAAGCCACTTGAATTCCGGTCGAATGGTCCAGGAGGCGGTATCAAGTTCCACTCCCAGTCCATCCGGCAGGACACGGGGAATGTTTTCCGTCAATCCGCCGCCGGTAATGTGGGCCAGGGCGTGTACACCACCTGACCTGATGGCGGCGAGGCAGCTGTTTACATAAAGCCGGGTTGGTTCAAGGAATACCTGACCAAGGGTGCGTTCAGAATCAAATGGCGCGATGTCTTCATAGCCAAGCACGGAACGGTCTACGATTTTACGAAGTAACGAAAACCCGTTTGAATGAATGCCGTCTGATGCAAGGCCGAGAACCACATCGCCTTCTGCGACGTCCGCGCCGGTAAGGATGTTGCCGCGTTCGACGGCACCGACACAGAAACCTGCGAGGTCGTAATCACCGTCAGAATACATGCCGGGCATTTCGGCCGTTTCTCCGCCGATCAGGGCGCAGCCGGATCGTTTGCACCCTTCCGCGATACCACTGACAATGGCCCGCCCAGCATCAACGTCGAGCTTGCCGGTGGCAAAATAATCCAGAAACAATAGCGGTTCTGCACCCTGAACGATCAGGTCGTTGGCACACATGGCGACAAGATCAATGCCGATGGTGTCATGTACGCCCATCGCGATTGCCAGCATCAGTTTGGTGCCGACGCCGTCCGTACCGGATACCAGAATGGGGTCATTGTACCCAGCCGCCTTCAGGTCGAACATGGCACCAAAGCCACCCAACCCGGAGGCGACGCCTGGACGGTTGGTTTTGGCGGCCAGTGGCTTGATTGCGTCAACCAGCGCGTTGCCCGCATCAATATCGACACCGGCGTCCTTGTAACTAAGGGCGGATTGGTTTGTTTTCGGATCGCTACTAATGACTGTTTCCTCCGGAGCCGCGATGCTAGATTGTGTGGCCTAAATTATAACATTCCAAACGGTTTGCAATGTCCGATCTGACAGTAATAAAGCGGTTTGCCCTTGTTGTGTGTGTATTTGCCGGATTCGGTGTCGCTCCGGCCGTTAGTGCCGGTTCTGACATTTATGAAGTGCAGAACGTGAATGTGGATGTCAGCGCCGAAACAGCGACAAAAGCGAGAGAAAAAGCCCTGAAGGAGGGCGAGCGTGCCGCATTTGACCGTTTGATGAGGCGTTTTACCATGGCAGCCGACAAGGAACGTCTACCTAATCTGGATGAGGGTGAGATCCAGTCGTATGTTCGCGATTTTGCTGTTTCCGATGAAAAAACTTCGGCTGGGCGGTATCTGGCGAACCTGACTGTACGGTTCAAGCGCGAATCGGTTCGTAAACTCCTCAATGATTTTAATCTTCCGTTCGCGGAAACTCTGTCTAAACCGGTTTTGGTCCTGCCGGTATTCCAGACCGGCGGCTCCATGGCTTTGTGGGATGACCCGAACCCCTGGCGCAGCGCGTGGGCCGAACTGAGAGCACGGTCCGGATTGGTGCCTTTGATTCAGCCGATGGGTGATCTCGGTGATGTTGGCGCAATTAATCCCGTTCAGGCGATACAAGGTGACCGACCACGAATCAATGTTATCGCCGAGCGATATCAAGCGCAGGACGTTGTCGTCGTCTATGCCCTGCAACGCCTGGACCCGGCAAGCGGGCGTCAATCCCTGGAAGTTTATGTGACCCGCTATGGTAAGGATCCCGACCCCGAAACAGATACCTATCCCTTCAATCAGGGAGAGGGAGAGAGCCCATCAGATTTGTTGAACCGAGCTGTGGCTAGAATTTCCGATGCCATTGATGATGATTGGAAACGCCGAAATATTCTGGACTTAAGTCATCCCAACGTTGCTGCTATCGCTGTCCCGGTGACCGGCCTTAAAGATTGGATCACGGTTCAAGTTCGCCTGAAAGATGTGCCTCTGATCCGCCGGACCGAAATGGTTTTGTTGTCGCTTGATGAAATTCGCATAAATCTCCATTACGTTGGGGACACAACACAACTAAGTAACGCGCTAGCACAGGCTGAACTTACGCTGGTCAATGAAGATGGCGAGTGGGTTCTGTATTTGGCGGATGTACGCCCCGCCGGAAAAACCTGAGCAAAGCCAGAGTACGAAATATTGAACCTTCCCAATGCGATATCCCTGACCCGTATTTGTGCGGTACCCTTCATCATCTGGCTGATCATTAATGACCGGATGACAGCGGCTTTCTGGCTGGTCCTGCTCGCCGCCATCAGCGATGCCGCCGATGGGGCGATTGCCAAACATTTCAATCAGGTCACTGAGCTGGGGTCTTATCTGGACCCGATTGCCGATAAGGCGTTATTGGTATGTGGATATATCGCCTTGGGTCATGAAGGGTACTTGCCGACGTGGTTGGTGATCGGAGTGGTTTTTCGGGATGTCTTGATCATCGGCGGTGCCTTATCCTATCACGTCATGACCCAGGCGCTGATCATGGAACCGATCATGATCAGCAAGGTCAACACAGCCGCACAGTTGGTACTGGCAGTGGAGATCCTTGCAAGCGAAGGACTCGGATATGATTTTGGTGTTTTTCGCGATGCGATGATTATAGTGGTGGCGGTCACCACCGCAATTTCCGGTGCGGTCTATATCGTGGTCTGGAGCCGGAAGGCCATGGCCGTCGAAGATTCACGTACTGAGGGCGAGGGGGAGTAGGAGCGATGAGCAGGGATAGGCAAAATCTTTTCTGGGTCGTTGGCATCGTCGTTTTCATCTTGCTGTTAAATGTCTTGAGCGGCGTACTATTACCGTTTGTGGCCGGTATGGCGGTGGCCTATTTCCTTGATCCTGTTGCAGATTGGCTGGAGGGAAAAGGGCTTTCGCGTGCGCTTGCCACGTCGGCAATCCTGTTCGGTTTTTTTGGCATTGCGCTCGGGGGGATTTTGCTTCTGCTCCCCGTTTTACAGGGGCAGGTTGTTGAGTTGGCTCATATGGTTCCAAAAATACTGGACGCCGTGCAGGCCTATATTCTCCCCGAACTTGAACAGCTCCGCGATAAACTTCCACCAGAAGCACTGGACCAAATTCGCAATGCATTTGGTGATTTTGCCGGCAAGGGAATTAACTGGATCAGCCAGATCATCGCCAACATCTGGAGTGGCGGCGTCGCTTTTTTCAATCTGATATCACTGGTTTTGATAACGCCAATTGTCGCGTTCTATCTGCTACGTGACTGGGACTTGATTACCGCAAAACTGGACTCCTGGCTTCCGCGCCCTGCGGCCCCGGCAATTCGTCAACAACTTGGTGAAATTGACACAACGATCGCCGGATTTGTACGCGGGCAGGCCAGCGTATGTCTGGTTCTGTCAATCCTCTATGGGGTTGGGTTGACGGTGACCGGGTTGAAATCCGGTTTGTTGGTCGGCCTTGCTGCCGGGTTCATATCTTTTATTCCTTATCTGGGGGCGGCGACGGGTCTCTCTATTGGTGTCGGTATCGCATTGTTTCAGTATTCCGACGTCGCACCGATCGCGATTGTTGCCGGTATTTTTGTTTTCGGCCAAACGCTGGAAAGTTACGTTCTGACGCCAAGGTTGGTCGGTGATCGTGTTGGATTGCATCCGGTCTGGATCATATTTGCACTTTTGGCAGGTGGGGCATTGTTCGGATTCACTGGTGTTCTGCTGGCGGTACCCGTCACCGCAGTAATTGGAGTCCTGGTTCGCTATTCGATCAGACGCTATCTGGCAAGCCCGCTCTATAAGGGGGCGACGCCAGCAGATCAATCGGAAGGTCCGGAGTGATCACAACCGATCAGTTGACCCTTGATTTTGACCACCGCCCGGCGCTTTCGGGCGAAGATTTTCTTGTCGCGCCCAACAATAGTCAAGCCGTCGGCTGGATTGATCAATGGCCTGATTGGCCATCACCAGCGCTTTGTATTTTCGGTCCCTCTGGATGTGGAAAATCTCATTTAGCGGAAGTCCTGCGCTCGAAGACTGACGCGAAAATTTTGGGTATTGATCAATTGTCGGGCCCGTACGACCCGCCGCCCGCTCGGACGGTCATTATCGAAGATGTTGACCGGGCACTAACCAGCCATCACGAACAGGGATTGTTTCATTTATACAATGACCTGAAAGAGCAGGGGGGAAGCCTGTTGCTCAATGCCGTCACGCCGCCATCGCGATGGACTATCGAACTGGCGGATTTGCGTTCAAGGATGGCGGCGGCAAACGTCGTGGAAATTACGCCGCCGGATGACGCCCTGATAGCGGCTGTCCTGGTAAAACTGTTTCAGGACCGTCAATTGCGTGTATCTGGTGACGTGATTACATATGCGGTTCCCCGCATGGAGCGGTCGTTTTCTGCAGCGCGACAATTGGTAGACGTTACTGACCGTATTGCATTAAGCGAGAAAAAACGAATTACTGTCCCGTTGATAAAACGGGTTTTGAATATGTCTGAAAACGAAGGAGATGAGTAATGGATCTGGGATTGGCCGGAAAAGAAGCCATCGTATGTGCCGCCAGCAAGGGGTTGGGGAAGGCCTGCGCCACGTCATTGGCGCGTGAAGGTGCGAACGTAACCATCTGTGCACGCACACCCGAGACGCTTGAGGCAACAGCGGAAGAGATTCGCGCCCTTAAAGGCGGGTCAGTTACCGCCATCGCTTGTGATATTACGACAGAAGAAGGTCGTGAATTGGTGCTGAAGGCTTGTCCTGAACCGGATATCCTCATTAACAACGCGGGCGGCCCTCCGCCGGGGGACTTTCGAGATTGGGATCGCGACGACTGGATCAAGGCCGTTGATGCTAACATGTTGACCCCAATCTTTCTGATCAAGGCGACTGTTGATGGCATGATGGAACGTAAATTTGGCCGGATCGTCAATATCACCTCATCCGCCGTCAAGGCACCCATCGACATTTTGGGCCTGTCAAATGGTGCGCGTGCCGGACTGACAGGGTTTGTTGCAGGAATTGCCCGCAAGACCGTGCGGTCCAATGTGACGATCAATGGTATCCTTCCGGGCCCATTTGACACTGATCGTCTGCGTGGAAATTTTCAGGCCAATGCCGACAAATTGGGAATTACGGTTGCGGAATTTGCCGAACAGAGAGCGTCGGGCAATCCGGCAGGGCGGTTTGGCGACCCGGCAGAATTTGGTGAGTTGTGCGCCTTTGTTTGTTCCGCACAGGCTGGCTATATCACCGGCCAGAACCTGTTGATTGACGGTGGGGCGTTTCCGGGGACTTTATAATTGGCGGAATTAAGCGCTAAAACTTATACATCGCGCCGAGCACAAGGTCGGTGGTGGTGTAGTTTCCAGTGATGGTATCAGAGTCTCCGAAGGGGCCGCTTTCAACTTCACCGAAGTCCTGATAGCGGCCTTCAACTCTCCACAACCAGTTCTTCTTCCATTCGTAATTAAAGCCCAGCATCGCTGCCCAGGTGAGGGCGTTGACCCGAGTGTCCTGGGTGGATTTGGTGAAGGCTGGGGTGTCTAACTCGCGGCGAACCGACTGGCTCCAATGACGGGCAATGCCAAGGCCGGCACCAATGTAAGGACGGAACTTTCGCCACGAATATTTGAAATCATGAAACACATTGACCATACCACCGAAGGTCGCGACCTCGTTCGTATACCCTTGTAGATTGCCTCCCGCAGTGCCTCGGTAATCCAGATCGAACCGATAACGAATAAAAAATTCTGACTCCGTTCGAACAGGAAAGCCAAATTTCTTCCAGTCATATCCGATGGACACGCTGTTGCCGCCGACCCAATCCTTGCCGCGACGTTCGATCAGGCCGGTTATGTTTGTGGTTTCGGCATCGCCGATGATCGAATACCCGCCCTGCAGGTTTAACGTTGCATACAGGCCATCAAACAGACTTGTGGGGGAGGCAACTACGGAGCCGGGAGCCGCGGGTTGAGCCGTTTTTACTGGTGCTGCCGTGGTCGACGAATTCATAACGGGGCGGACGGGTTGGGTCTGGCGTGGTGCGTTAACAGCCGGGTAAACCGAGGGGTTCACAAAAGGATGCCCCTGATTAAGGAACTGGTTCATGTCATAGAGTTGCGCAGCTTGCACCGGTGTTATGTTTACGATGCATATAGCCGCAATAACGGCGACACCGGCATGATATTTGAATTTCATAAACCATTCCCCTCAGAAGGCGCGCATGGTTACAGAAAAATTCGTTTTATTCAACAGGTTAAGAAGATTTTTCGAGTGAATAAAACATCAGAACACAAATGGTCGTAACCTTTTGATAATCTCTGCAGACGATTGAAATATGACAAAATTGTAAAAATTATAGTTCTGACTGATGGGCAGCATGACAATTCCGGTTTGAACCTCTATTTTGGGGGTTATGATAGATAAAAACCTCAAGAGCCAGAATTCAAACCTGTCAGCAATCAAGGCCTTTGGCAGTGAGCGCTATATCAATCGCGAGCTGTCTTGGTTGGCATTCAATCGCCGTATTGTCGAAGAAGCTTACAACCTCGCCTACCCAATATTTGAGCGGGTAAGGTTTTTGGCCATATCGGCATCAAACCTAAATGAATTTTACATGGTGCGGGTAGCCGGGCTGAAAGGTCAGGTTCATGCTGGCATCAAAACCCCGAGCATCGACGGATTAACACCGTTGGCCCAGTTTCAGACCGTTCGTGAAGATGCCCAAAAACTGATGCATGAGCAAAACGTCTGCTGGCGAGTCCTGCATGACGAGTTGAAACGGGCCGGGGTGCAAGTTCTGGATGATAGTAGCGGGCTCAATGCCAAGGAGGTGGACTGGCTGGAAAAACACTTTTTGAGTCAGATATTTCCGGTATTGACCCCCATAGCAACGGATGCGAGACACCCGTTTCCATTTAT
>Ga0316204_10006404_pt1 | contig 18160 bp, 14 predicted proteins | sample 6monrhotite_MG_2_FD_205661 | JGI IMG/M metagenome (GOLD analysis project Ga0316204, IMG submission 205661) | Microbial mat bacterial communities from mineral coupon in-situ incubated in ocean water Damariscotta River, Maine, United States -... | ecosystem: Environmental > Aquatic > Marine >... | reverse complement strand
CATTCTGTTTAAAAGAGGGTGTTTAGATAAGGCGAAACGGTGCGAGATAATGTAAGTACCTTTTTGAGCACCGATTTGCTTTAGATGAATATCATGTTTTAAACCCGAAAGGGCGCTCATTTTAACCCCGAAAGGGCGCTCCTGGATTTTGCTTTGTGAATACGTTGCAAACCTTTGTGAATGCGTTGCAAACACTTGAATAGTATATACTATCCTTCATGTTTGCGCCTATTCATAAAACAAAATCCAGTGGCGCAGAATAAATGAATTTAATAGATCCTGACCCTAAACACATGCAAAAAATTGGTTTTATTGGCCTTGGAAACATGGGCGCCCCGATGGCCAACAATCTTGTTAAAGCCGGATATGATGTCACAGGTTTTGATATTGACCCCGCAGCAATAAGCAATCTGGAAAAAAACGGCGGCAGGGCAGCAAATTCCCTAATCGAAGCCGCAAAAAACATGGATATAATCATTACCATGTTACCCAAAGGCCAACATGTGCAAGCCAGTATGGAGGGGGATAATGCAATATTTGCCCACGCCAGCAAGAACACACTCATTATTGATTGTTCGACCATAGATGTGGCAACCACCAGAAATTTGGCAAAAAGTGCCAATGAACATGGATTTTCCTATGTGGATGCTCCGGTTTCCGGCGGCATAATGGGGGCAACCAATGCCAGCCTGACCTTTATGTGCGGGGGTGACAAAGAGGCCTTTGACAGGGCAAAAACCCTGTTGATCCACATGGGTAAAAATATCATCCACGCTGGTGGTGCCGGCACTGGGCAGGCAGCAAAACTTTGCAACAATATGCTTTTGGGCATTTCGATGATCGGGGTTTCAGAAGCTTTTAACCTTGCCGATGCCCTTGGTCTTGAGCGCCAGAAACTGTTCGATATTTCTTCCACTGCCTCGGGCCAATGCTGGTCACTAAACACCTATTGTCCGGTGCCCGGGCCTGTGCCTCAAAGTCCGGCCAATAATGATTATCAGCCCGGATTTTCTACTCCCATGATGCTAAAAGATTTATTACTGTCCCAAGATGCGGCTAATGAAACGGGCATAAATACCCCGCTGGGAGAACATGCGGCCAATCTTTATCAGCAATTTAATGACGAGGGGGGCCAAAGTCTGGATTTTTCGGCTATTATAAAATTCTTACGACAGCAATAATATAGTTTCTCAAACCGTCAAATTTATCTAGGGTCAGGGCCCTATCCAAATCTCTGCTCGATATAATCGCTTAGCATATCCTTGAATTGTTGGGCTACATCACTTCCCTTTAGGGTCGCGACCTTTTTGCCCTCGATAAATACCGGAGCCGAAGGCGTTTCGCCGGTGCCGGGCAAAGAAATACCAATATCGGCATGCTTGCTTTCCCCCGGCCCATTAACGATACAGCCCATGACAGCAACGCTGAGATTTTCCACCCCCGGATATTTTTCCTTCCATTCTTCCATGGAAGAAGACAAATGTTCCTCGATTTCTTTTGCCAGAACCTGAAAGGTTTTTGATGTGGTGCGCCCACATCCCGGACAGGCAGCAACCTCTGGCACAAATTGGCGAAAGCCCATGCTTTGCAACAATTCACGAGCCACTTTCACCTCTAAAGTTCGATCACCATCAGGTTCTGGCGTTAGCGAAATACGGATAGTATCGCCTATTCCCTGTTGCAGCAAAATCGCCAATGCCGCCGAAGATGCAACAATTCCCTTGGAGCCCATGCCTGCTTCGGTCAAGCCTAAATGCAGCGCATAATCGCAGCGCTTAGCCAGATCCTCATAAACCCCGATCAGATTTTGCACATCGGAAACCTTGGTCGAAAGAATTATCCTGTTGCGCCCCAACCCTATTTCCTCGGCCCTCTTTGCCGATAACAGGGCCGATTGTACAATTGCCTCGCGCATGATTTTAGCCGCCGGCAATGGGTTTTCAAGCAGGTTATTTTCATCCATCAGCCTGGTTAAAAGTTCCTGATCCAACGAGCCCCAGTTCACCCCGATACGCACCGGCTTTTCATATTTTAGCGCCAGTTCAATAAGGGAAGAAAACTGCAAATCCCGTTTGACCTTAAAACCCACATTACCCGGATTTATCCGGTATTTTGCCAACGCCTTGGCACAATCGGGATAATCGGTGAGCAATTGATGCCCGATATAATGAAAATCCCCCACCAACGGCACATCAACGCCGTTTTTATTCAACATTTCAACAATATGGGGAACAGCTAGCGCCGCCTCGTCCCGATCAACGGTAATTCTAACGATTTCCGATCCCGCCCGATGCAATTGCATGACTTGCTTAACCGTGGCCTTTATATCGGCAGTGTCGGTATTGGTCATCGACTGCACAATGATTGGCCCATCACCACCAACCATTACCCCGCCCACATTAACTAAAACTGACTTCCTGCGATTTTGCCAACCGGCCATATTGATCTCCATCTATTTTTAGGCAATAGCCCAAAAACTCCAATTACGCCCTTGGCTCACTGGAAGCAAGATTTTTACCTACAACTAAAACCTGGCAACTAAAACCTGGCGTTGCAAAACCTTGTATGCGCAAAATTTTACTCTACATATAAGGGATGAGTTCAATTCTGACACGACTGATGTTTCTTCGGCGCCATATTGTCGTGCTTTGGCGTGCCTTTTGGCACAGGGCAACTCCATTTTATCTAAAATCCATAATGCTGGGGATATTGATCTATCTCATAAGCCCCATAGACATTATTCCGGATTTTCTTCTTGGTCTTGGCTGGATCGATGATTTTTTACTCGTTACCCTGACTGCAAACTGGATTATTAAACGCCTGCCCCAAGAGGTTCTTGAGTCTGGTTCTGGGCAATCGAGTGCTGATGGTTTTACAAAAAGCGACAATTATTCAGGCCAAAACTATTCTGAACAAAATTACTCCGAGCAAAATTACTCTACTCAAAATTACTCGGACCCTGATGACGGGCCAATAATCAAAGGCACTTCCCGACGCCGCTAAACTATTTTAACCAACAAATCCTTGGCATCCACCTGATCGCCCGGCCCCACCAGAATTTCTTTGATTTCTCCATCAATCTCGCAATGAATTGCCGTTTCCATTTTCATCGCTTCAATGGAAAGCAAAACGTCACCTGCCGCCACGTGTTGCCCGGTTTTTACTGCCAGAGTTGAAATAACCCCGGGCATTGGCGCCCCGATTTCACTTTTATCATCTGCTTGCGCCTTGGGTCTAACAACAACCTCGCCCACTTTGGCCCGATCGGGCACAAATACCGAGCGCGGCTGGCCATTGAGTTCAAAGAACACCCTAACCATACCCTTGTCGTTGGTTTCTGCATTGCCCAGATAGCGCAAAACCAGCGTAAAGCCCTTGGAGAGATCAAGCATAAGCTCGTCGCCATCCTTTAGGCCATAAAAATATACTGGCGTAGGCAATACCGAAACCGGGCCATAGAGTTTTTGCGCCCGCATGAATTCGGTAAAAACCTTCGGATACATAAGATAGGAAGCAAGCTGGAAATCATTAATTTTTTGATCGAGTTCCTTGGAAATTACCTCCCGTTCCAATTCAAGGTCAGCTTCCTTGAGATAAGAGCCGGGGCGCTTGGTGATGGCTTTTTTACCTTTTAATACTTTTTGCTGCAAATCCTTTGGAAAGCCCCCCGGAGGCTGTCCAAGATCACCGGCAAAAAATCCGACTACAGAATCAGGAAACGCCACTTCACGCTCGGGATTTTCCACATCAGCACGGCTTAATTCCGAAGATACCATGGCCAAAGCCATATCGCCGACCACTTTGGATGACGGGGTAACTTTAACGATATCGCCAAACATCTGATTGACGTCTGCATAGGTCTGGGCCACTTCGTGCCAGCGGCTTTGCAAACCAAGGGAACGCGCCTGCTCCTTTAGATTGGTAAACTGACCACCGGGCATTTCGTGCAAATATACCTCTGAGGCACCGGAGCGCAAATCACTCTCGAAAGCCCGATATTGTGTACGCACTGCCTCCCAGTAAAATGAAATTTCCCGTATGGTTTTTGCGTCAAATTCCGGGTCGCGCTCACTACCCTTCAAGGCTGATACCAATGAGCCTAGGCAGGGTTGGCTGGTAGTGCCAGAAAACGCGTCCATTGCTGCATCCACCGCATCAACCCCCGCATCGACTGCCGCCAAAACGGTAGCAGAAGCAATGCCCGAAGTATCATGGGTATGAAAATGAATGGGCAGAGAAATTTCTGCGCGCAGGGTTTCGATAAGTTTTTTGGCAGCTTTTGGTTTTAGCAAACCGGCCATATCTTTTAGACCCAACACATGGGCACCTGCTGCCTCCAGCTCTTTGGCCAGATCCACATAATATTTCAAGCTGTATTTTGCCTTATTGGGGTCATCAATATCGCCGGTATAACAAATCACCCCTTCGCATACTTTATCCGCTTTTATAACTGCATCCATGGCCACGCGCATGTTTTCGACCCAGTTCAAACAATCAAATACCCGAAAAACATCAACCCCGCCCTTGGCGGCTTGCGCGACGAAATACTGCACCACATTGTCCGGATAATTGGTGTAACCAACCCCGTTGGCCCCACGAAGCAGCATCTGGGTAAGAATATTTGGCGCCCCCTCGCGCACAAGTTTCAAACGCTCCCATGGGTCCTCGTGCAAAAAGCGCATCGAAACATCAAAGGTCGCCCCACCCCAGCATTCAAGGGAAAACAAATTGGGCATTCCCCGCGAATAGGCTTTAGAAATCTTTGCGATATCATCGGTTCTCATGCGGGTAGCAAGCAAAGACTGATGACCATCGCGCATAGTGGTGTCGGTGAACAAAACCGCTTTTTGCTGCCGCATCCATTTGCCAAGGCCCTTTGGGCCTTGCCGATCCAAAATCTGTTTTGAGCCCTCGATAATGGAAATGGGCTCAAATTTTGGCACCACAGGCTTTGCCGCATCGGCAGGGGGCTTTTTCCGCCCCTTTACGTCCGGATGACCATTGATGCTAACATCGGCAATATAGGTAAGTAATTTTGTTGCCCGATCCTGCCGCTTTGGCATATCAAACAGCGATGGGGTATTGTCGATAAAGCGAGTTGTATAAGAATTGTCGCGGAATTTATCATGCCCGATTATATTTTCGAGAAAGGCCAGATTGGTCGAAACCCCCCTGATACGAAATTCGCGCAAGGCCCTGTCCATTCGCGCTATAGCCTCCTCTGGCGAGGGCGCCCAACAGGTAACTTTTTCCAACAAGGGATCATAAAAACGGGTAATCACCGCCCCCGAATAGGCGGTGCCTCCATCCAGACGCACTCCAAAACCTGTGGCGCCGCGATAGGCTGTTATGCGCCCATAATCGGGGATGAAATTTTGCTCGGGATCTTCTGTCGTCACCCGACACTGCAAGGCGTGCCCGTTTAGTTTTATGTCCTTTTGCAGGGGAATTCCGGATTGGTGCGAGCCGATAACAACCCCCTCCAGAATCCGTATTTGCGCTTTGACAATATCAATGCCCGTAACTTCCTCGGTTACCGTGTGCTCGACCTGCACCCGCGGATTTACTTCGATAAAGTAAAATTCATCACTATCTGCATCCAACAAAAACTCAACAGTTCCCGCACAACGATATTTTGCAGCATTACCAAGGCGCAATGCCGCCTGACATAATTTTTGACGAATTTCTTCGCTCAAATATGGTGCTGGTGCTCTTTCGACTACTTTTTGATTGCGCCTTTGCACCGAGCAATCACGCTCGAATAAATGTACCAGATTGCCATGCTCGTCCCCTAAAAGCTGCACCTCCACATGGCGGGCTCGTTCCACCAGCTTTTCAAGATACATTTCATCCTTGCCAAATGCCGCCTTTGCCTCGCGTCTGCCTTCCTCAAGATCAAGGCGCAAATCATTTTCATTATGTATGCGCCGCATCCCGCGCCCACCGCCGCCCCAACTGGCTTTAAGCATTAACGGATAGCCAACTTTTGCCGCCATAATAGCGCACTCGTCGATATTTTTTGGCAGTGGATCGGTGGCTGGCACTACCGGCACATTATTTTTTATGGCCATAGAACGGGCAGCAACCTTGTTGCCAAGCGAGCGCATTGTATTAGCAGTGGGACCAATAAAAATTATTCCCGCATCTTCGCATGCATCAACGAATTCGGGGCTTTCAGATAATAATCCATAGCCGGGGTGGATGGCATCGGCTCCGCTTTCCTTGGCTATGCGGATATATTGATCAATCTGCAAATAGGCCTCGACGGGGCCAAGCCCCTCGCCAATCAAATAAGCTTCATCGGCCTTAAATCTATGCAACGCCAATTTGTCTTCTAGGGCAAAAACCGCAACAGTTTTTATACCCATTTCATTGGCAGCTCTAAAAACCCGGATAGCAATTTCGGATCGATTGGCAACAAGAATTTTTTTGATTGACATGGCACTTCTTTTTTTAGTTGTCAAAAAGCGGGGTACAAAACTTCACTTACGATTTTTTTACTGTCCTCAAAAATTCGTCCAGGTCATAGCCTGCTCTGGCTGTCATGCCGATAATTTCATGTTCAGCAAGTATGCCTAGCTGAGATAAAGCCCATAACCGTGAACTACGAGTTCCGGTTCGGCAAAAAAACAATATCGGGCCATTCGTTTCCGCAAGAATTTTCGCCACCAGCGCCACCTCGCTCGCCACATGAGCCAATGATGGAATGGAGGATACAGGAATATGATAAAAGTCCAGTCCCAGCTTCAAAGCCCGAGCTTGCAAATCAGAACTTATAGGTTGAATTTGATCTTCAGCATCCGGCCGGTTATTAACGATGGCCACGAAACCCGCAGCCTTTATTTTATCAACATCCGCAATCGAAATTTGTGGTGAAACGCTAATAGAATCATTGATTTTTCTAAAATTCATCAGAAACTCCAGTATTTGTAGAACAAAACTTCAAAGTCAAAAATTTCTCAAAAAATGCGAAAGATCATACCCGGCCGCAGAGGCAGTTTTTAGGATTTCTTCTTCTGGCAACCTGCCCTTTTGACTAAGGGCCCAAAGTTGAGTGCAACGGGTGCCAGAACGGCAATATAGAAAAACAGGGTCAGTGGCATCGTCCAAAACTTTGCCCACCTGCCGCACAACTTCTGGCGCCTCGGCCACAGAAACAACGGGTAGATTAACAAATTTTAGCCCCAGACGCTTTGCCTCGGCTTCAATATTTGCCCAAAGTGGCTGATCCTCTTCTTCATTGTCAGGCCGGTTATTGACTATGGTTAAAAAACCGGCTGCCTTTATTTTGGCAACATCTGACACATTAATTTGAGGGGAAACGGATAAAACGTCGCTTATTTTTCTAAATTCCATTGCATCCTCCAGTAATTGCGCTCCTAATGCGCAACTAAGTTGGCTGCTTATTGCCAGAATAAGGCTTAATCCGCAATACTTGCTATCCGTCTCTGCGCATAAACCCCGATAGAAAAATAATTATTCCAGAGCCTGGTGATGCTGTGCAAGCGCAGCAATTACACCTTTAGCGCCAATACCACCAACCCGTTTGCCTTCACTATCTACAATTCCCACATAGTCGTGGGCAGCGAACAAGGGCAAAACATCCTCACAAGTGCTCAATAAAGGTACAACAACCTCGCACGGCATAACTAGAGTTTTATCCATAATCGTGCCAACCCTGATAACCCGCGCCCGATTAACATCGCGAACGAATTCAGCTACATAGTCAGTCGCCGGCTGTAAAATTATCTGCTCGGGGCGCCCGGTTTGCACCAGTTCCCCATCATTTAACACCGCTACCCGATCGCCAATTTTTATGGCTTCGTTAAAATCATGGGTTATAAAAAATATGGTCTTTTTTAATTTAATCTGTAGTTCAAGCAATTGCTCTTGCATACCAGAGCGTATTAACGGATCAAGGGCTGAAAACGCCTCATCCATAAGCAAAATACCGCTATCCATTATCAGGGCCCGTGCCAGCCCAACCCGCTGTTTTTGCCCCCCTGAAAGCTCATGGGGTCTGGAATTTTCATACCCTTTTAAACCAACTGTCTCTAGCCACTCGATTGCCATTCCGTGTCGGGTGGATTTATCAACCCCCCTTATTTCCAGACCATAGGCAACATTATCCAATACATTACGATGCGGTAATAGACCAAAATTCTGGAAAACCATGGCAATTTCAGTGCGCCTGAATTCTCGTAATTCTTCGGGCTGCATCCCCAATATATCAACTCCATTCACATGAACGGTGCCAGAGGTCGGGTCTATCAACCGGTTGATATGGCGAATTAATGTGGATTTACCAGAACCCGAAAGCCCCATCACCACAAATATTTCCCCTCGATTTACGCTAAGGCATACGTCATTAAGCCCAACCACTTGCGAGGTTTGAGCCTGTACCTCTGCCTTTGATAATCCTTGCTCAAGCAAGGTCAACGCTTCACGGGGCTTCTCCCCAAATACTTTTGTGATATTTTTCAGTTCAATAACCGTCTGTTTGCTCATGAATTTTTATCCGATAAGCCAATTCTCTCTTGCAAGCGCTTGCCAAAAGCCTGGGTAATACGGTCAAAAATTATCGCCAGGGCCACAATGCCAAGGCCGGCAAATAAACCACGCGAAACTTCAAGGCGACCAATTCCCTGCAACACCTGATAACCAAGCCCCCCGGCTCCTATCATCGAAGCAATAACCACCATGGATAGCGCCATCATTGTAGTTTGATTTATTCCAGCCAATATTGTGGGCAAGGCCAAAGGAATTTGCACCCCGATTAATTTTTGCCTCTTTGTGGCACCAAATGCCTGTGCTGCTTCCATAATTTCAGTATCCACCAACCTTATTCCAAGGTCGGTCAAACGAATAAGGGGAGGCGCCGCATAAATGATAGTTGCAATTAATGCCGGAACCTTACCCGGGCCAAAAATCATCACCACAGGTATTAAATAAACAAAGCTGGGCAATGTCTGCATCAAATCCAGTATAGGCGTAACTAGTCGACGCAATATCACCGATCGCGACATGGCAATACCCATTGGCAATGCAAAAGCAATAGTTGTTATTGTCGCCGCAATCATCAACGCCATGGTTTTTATGGCGTCTTCCCAAAGCTCCATAACCCCAACCAGCAATAGCGCTACCACCACTACAATTGGCAAAATCCAGCGCTTGGTAGCAACATAGGCAAGTCCCCCCAGCGCGATAATTATCAACCACCAGGGAACGGATAATAAAAAATTCTGAATTGCCAGCAACATCACCAACAAAGGGTAAGCTCCGGCTTCAAACCAGTCTCCCCAATATTTTACCATCCAATCCAGACCATTATCAATCCAGATGCGAACCGGCCTGGTCTCAAATATTTCTGGAAACATATCTATTTGCCCCACATATACCAAACGACCGGACAAATATTTGCCCGGTCGAAATTACATTGATTGTTTTTCTAATTTTATAAACTAGCGATAACTGCTGCTGCAACATTTTCGGGAACCCACAAAGTCCACACATCTTGTTGGGTTTTCAAAAAATATTTGGCGGTTGCCTCTGCATCGGCCTTGTTTTCGGCACCCCAATCCAACAATTGGGAAATCTGAACATTGTTCAAAGAAATATTGCTCAAATAATTGTTGACCACCGGAGCCTCGTTTTTAATCCAGGCCGCAGTACCAACAATAACTGGTGGTGACGCAAACGAACTTTTGCCGTTTGGTCCACACTCAGCATCCATATTGCACTTCCATATTACCGGATCGTACTCGGGCATTTCCAGCTCAACCATATCATATTTGCCCATCAGGCTGGTCGGTCCCCAATAATAAAACACAATCGGTTCTTCGCGCACAAAGGCACGGGCAATAGAGGCATCAAGGTTTCCACCCGAGCCGGGTGAAAACAAGTTAAAACTGTCCTCAAGTTCATAAGCATCAAACAGGGCGGCATTGGCAATCTCACATCCCCAACCTGGAGGGCAGGAGTAAAAACGTCCCTTTGCCGGCTCTTCTGGATCGGCAAATAATTGCGCATATTCTGGTAAATCCTCAACCCGCTTCAGGCCCGGATTGGCTTCAGCGACATATGAAGGAATCCACCAACCTTCTACGGCACCGTCAGAAATCGCCAAACCGGCAACAGCAACAACGCCGTCCTCAATTCCTTTGTCCCAAGCATCCTGCACCGAACCAACCCAAAGCTCCGGAGCAATTGCAGGCGTTCCCTTGGCAAGCAATGTAGCAAGGGTTGGATTAGTGTCGCCCGCAACAAGCTCCACATTACAACCGTAACCTTTTTCAAGAATTATCGCATGAATATTTGCCAAAGCCGCCGCCGAAGGCCAGCTCATCTCTGCTATATCAATTAATTTATCCGTTCCGCACAAAGAATCGTCGGTGGCAGCTTGAGCCGTACCGATTGATGCCAATACCATCGTGCTGGCTATTCCAATCATACCAGCAATACGAACCGGCCAATTAGTTGTTCTTAACGTCATCTCGCGTGCCTTTTGTAACAAGTTTCATGAGTCGTTTAAGGTAGAATCATAAAAACAACCTGTCAACAATAGCAATACAAAAGCAGAACAAAGAAAACGCAAATAAATTTTATTTATTAAAATCAAACTGTTATCTGATTTACTGGTTGCCAAGAAAATACTTGCAGGAGAGTTATGGATTACATCAAGCCTTCAACCCACCTCCCCCATACCTGTTTTCTCTCATCAATAAATTTCTGAGCCAATTGTTCAAAACTTAAGCCCCCTTCGGTCTGCCAGCTCAATATCAAATTCATTTCTTGAATTGGTAATGACGCACGCCGAATATAATTTGTTACCAGCGGAACCTCGCTCTCTACCCAGTCAGCTGCCACCAGAAATATCTTTTCAGCTGCAAAACTAGATGGCATTGGATCCGAACAATTTTTCTGGGCAAGGCATTTAAAATTATCTCCGTTAAACTCACCCATGTCCAAGGCTAAGAAGTCAAATTGTGCCAAGATGGCATTGGGCTGCCAATAGTAAAATGCTATTCTTTGCTGACGCGAAACCGCCTCGCCAATCAATTTATCCATCTCAAAACGGTTGGACGGTATAATTATTTCAAAAATGCTATCCAGTTCTAACGCCCGCAAAAGATTATCATTTATAATTGAACAAGCCCAATCAGCAGGACAGGAAATGAATTTCATTTTTTCCCCGCCAGGGCGAAATTCTTGGGCAAATATTTTAAAATCCGCAACACCTCTAATATTTGGAAAATCTTCGCCAAGGCGCGGCGACAAATACCACCCCTCTAATATTGCGCTGCCAAAAGTCGTAATTTCAGGCCGAACCCTTCCGGACTCCAGCAATGAGTTCCAAATGCCAGCGATTCTTCCTATCCACATTTCCGGTGCAATAGCCGGTTCTCCGGCCGAAGCCATGGATAAGGCGCTAGAGGCCATTTCACCGGGTACAATTTCAACATTACAACCCAATTCTTCAGCAAGTATTTTTGCATGGATAAAGGCTAAAATTTTTGAGGATGGCCATTGCATACTGGCAATAGAAATTGTGCGGGAGGAACAAGGATTGCCAATATCAACTATAATATTTGAACCGGTTTGCTGGTTGGCGACCCCTATTTCTTGAATACCAGGACTGTCTGCCTGAGTACTAGTTTGCTGGAGCACAACCTCTTGAGACAAAGTCTCTTGTACAGAAATTGAAAATACAAGCACAAATACAAAAAAAAGAGTAAAATTCAAAACCAACAAAAACCGGACTGAAATCCGGTATTGTAAAGTATATCCTGCCATCACCACCAATGCTCTTTGTTTGCAATCAGCTAAAGGTTTGCACCCTGAGCAACTCTTTGCAACCTATGGTTTCTTGTTGTGCCAACCTATGCGTATGACACGGTATTATCCCCCATTCATCTGGCAGACATCATAAATCAGCATATAAAATCCAGTTCCTTCCAGGCATAAAAGAGGGATGACTCTTGGCATAAAAGTGTGCAAAGCTAATTTCAGTGTTCCGGTTTCTACCGGGCCAAAAACCCTATCTGCCACAAATGCAGACCGCTAAAATCAAGGCGGCACGCCAATGTGGTCCATTAAAACTCTGAGGAAAACCATGCAGATTTTAAAAAAATCAATTTTAACCGCACTCGCTGTTAGCGCAATGATTGCCGCAAGCCCGGCCATCGCTCAAAACGTAAAAATCGGCTTCATTGGCGGTTTTACCGGCCCAATCGAAGCCCTGGTACCACCAATTTTTGAGGGATCAAAACTTGCTGTTTCCGATATCAATGCCCAGGGTGGCATTCTTGGCAATACCCTTGAAATGATCTCCGCTGATGGTGCCTGCGATTCAACTGCTGGTGCAAGTGCTGCCGATAAACTGGTGAACACCGATCAGGTGGTGGCTATTGTTGGCGCGGTTTGTTCCGGCGAAACAATTTCTGCGGCAAGCAATGCCGCAATTCCTGGCAACGTTACTATTGTGTCCCCTTCAGCTTCTTCTCCGGCAGTTACAACCGTTGAAGATAATGATCTTCTTTTCCGCGTTTCACCCTCGGATTCATATCAGGGTGATGTACTGGCTCGTATGATCTTGTCAAAAGGCATCGACACCATTGCCATCTCCTACATCAACAATGATTATGGCAAGGGACTTGCTGATGCGGTTGCCGCCTCGTTTGCTGCCAATGGTGGAACCGTTGCCGCCAGTGAAGGTCATGAAGAAGGCAAGGCTGATTATCGGGCTGAAGTTGGCTCGCTAGCTGCTACTGGTGCAGATACTTTGGTTCTTTTGGCCTATGCCAACGGTTCGGGTCAGACAATTCTTCGTCAGGCAACAGAAGCTGGTGACTTTGCCAATTTTGTATTTGGCGACGGCATGATTGATAATGGTCTTATGACCGGTATTGATGCAGCTTCCGTTGAAGGTGCATTTGCTACTCCTCCAGGAGCACCGGATGGACCGGGCGCTGCAATCTTTGCCCAATCCGCAGCCGCTGCCGGCCTTGATCCAACAGCAATTTTCTCACCACAAGCCTATGATGCGGCCTTTATGATTGCTCTGGCTATCGAGAAAAATGGCTCCACCGATCGTGAAGGTGTAAATGTTGCCTTACGCGAAATTGCTTCCGCTCCAGGTGAAGTTATCCTTCCGGGTGAGTGGGCCAAAGCTGTGGCTCTAATCGCTGCTGGTAAAGACATCAATTATGAGGGTGCCGGTGGGGCTCAGGATTTTGATGAAAATGGCGATGTTGCCGGAACCTACAATGAACAGGCCGTCCAGAGCGGTGTGTTTGTAACAGTTGGTCCTGCTAGCTAAGCTTTTAGTTATCAAAAAAATATAAGCCCGGGGATTAAGTTCCCGGGCTTTTTTTATGAAAAAATTATGATTTTGCCTGTTCTTTTAGTCCAGCCAGTTAGCAATCCAACTCCCTGTTCTTTGATTATATTAACAAAACAGGCGCAAGTTCAACAAAGGCCCAAAAGAACCATCAGCAACACATCAATAGAGCCAAAATAGAGCCAATGGGGGCAATGGAGATAAAAGATATCGGGGTGGGCGCTGGAGTGTGGCAAGCATATATGGAGCAATGCTCCCTATGGGAGCGGTTTACTTTAAGAGTTTACTTTGAAAGCTTGCTCTAAAAGCCTGCCTTGAGGGCTTGCTTTAAAAGTTTCTCCTCGCGCCAGTGAAAACATTATCTGCTGCCTTCAGGAAGATTTCGCGAATAGATACAAAAAAAGCCTTATTTACTAAAGCCTGTCGCTCTCATTCGCATTCGCTTAACATGCTTTATCTATTTGTTTTCGCTAGGGTCAGGACCCTAAGTCTTTAACCCCAAAACCGGTTCCCACTTTTGATAGACACGCTTTAGCTGCTTTGGCTTTCATCTTTTTTTGCAGCCAGATTGTCTCCATGCCGCTCTATCACTTCAGGAATAAGGCCCTGGGGCGCATATCTAAGGGCTAATGTTATCACCATACCCAAAACAAACACCCGCATTTGCAGCGCCCGGCTTTGAATTTCTGGAATCGGCCCCCAGCCAATTTTTTCCGACATATCAGAAATATTAAAAAACAAAAACTGGCTCATGGGGTCGGACATTATCCAGATCGTATAGATAAATATCCCCCCGAACAAAACGCCAAAATTATTTCCGGCCCCCCCGACAATTACCATTACCCAGATTATAAAGGTATGATTTATCGGCTGAAAAGCCGACGGATCAAAAATCTGGTTGAAGGAAACCAGAATCGCCCCGCCAATACTGATCAAAACCGAACCAAAAATAAAAATCTCCAACTGTCGGGCCTTAACATCCTTGCCCATGGAAGCCGCAGCAATGTGATTGTCTCTGATCGAGCGCATCATGCGCCCCCATGGTCCACCATAGGCACGCTGAATCAGAAAAAATGCAACAAACAAAACAATCAATACCACCGCCAGATATCCGGCGCGGGCAAAAATAAATGAAGATGCACTATCAGCTCCCCATAGTTGAAACTCCTGCGGCCGTGGAACCGGCCACGGCAAGGGAGTAACCGTTAGCGTCCCCCTGGTCAGCCAATCCATATTCTTGATAAAAGCGCGAATAATTTCTGAAATTCCGATGGTGGCAATGGCTAGATAATCAGTACGCAGACCCAAGGCAATTTTGCCAATAGCATAGGCAACTCCGGCCGCCAGCAAACCACCAAACGCCCAGCCGATAATTACCGGCAGGCCCAACCCCCCGATATAGCCAGCTTCAGCCTCAATATATTTTGCTGCCGGATCGATTTGGGAGCGATAAACCAGATAGGCAAATATCCAGGCACAGACCTGAGCAGTTCTATGCCAACGTGGCGATGCGCCAAGCTTATATAATCGGTTGGCGCCCATGATCATCAATCCCCCAAGACCCGCAGCAATAATCGCCCTGAACAACATTAACGGCCCTTCAGAGTTCCAAAATTCCATATTGAGGGGCACCGAAACAAAGGAAACCGCAAATCCACCAATCATGATGAAACCCATCACCCCGAAATTGAACAAGCCCCCATATCCCCATTGGATATTTAGCCCCAAGGCTATCAAAGAAAGTGCCAAGGCTTCAACAAGCATCCGTAGGGTAAACGGAGCCCCCATCACCATGCCGACAATAATAATCAGAATTGTCAAACTGCCAAAAAGAAAAATGGAGCGCCTGATCATGAAGAAACTCCCTTGAACAATCCGGTCGGTTTGACCAGCAACACAATAATCAAAATCGTAAAGGCAACCGTTAGCTTATATTCCGTTGGCACTATGGAAAGGTCGTTTGGTATCCATTCAGGCAATGTTTCTTTGAAGGGCCTTAGCAAAACTGCCCAGTTAAACACCGACATGGTTTCGGCAAACCCCACCAGAAATCCTCCGGCAATCGCCCCGTAAGAATGCCCCAGCCCGCCAACAATAGCGGCGGCAAAAATTGGCAGAATAATATTAAATGCCAAGTCTGGCTTCAAGGTTACATCCAGCGCCAGCATAGTGCCTGCAAGTGCCGCTAACGATCCGGCAATAATCCAGGTCACCCTGACCACCAATTGCGTATTTATGCCAGAAACCTGCGCCAGATCAGCATTGTCTGCCATGGCCCGCATGCCCTTGCCAAGTCGTGAGCGGGTAAGAAAGAAATGCAGCGCCAATACCGCAACTATTGTTAATACAACCATCCATAATTGTGGTTCCGTGATAACAATCGGCCTTGTTGCTCCAATGGCGGACATATCAATACGAAATATCTGTTTTGGCGTGTCCGCATAAAAGCTGCGGCTTGAAACACCGGAAAACAGCCTGATCAAACCCTGAATCATCAGGGTAACGCCAATTGAGGCAATCAGCAAAATCACCGGTTTGGCCCCTCGAGCGCGCAAGGGAGCATAAAACCCCTTATCGATGGCAAGGGCCATGCCTGCCGCAAGGACCATGGCCAATGGCAGCACAAGGATTGCCATGGGAACCGGCGCAACAATTCCAAGACTTGCCGCCAAAACAGTCAAAATAAATGTTATAAAAGCTCCAAGGGTCATCATATCCCCGTGGGCAAAATGGGCAAAGCGCAATATGCCAAAAATCAGCGTTATACCAACCGCACCAAGCGCATAAATGGAGCCAAGTACCATGCCTGACACCAAAACCTTGTTCACAAAGAAAATAAGTTCGTTCATTTTATCCGCCCAGAAAACTTTTTGCCACTTCGGGATCATCAAGAAGTTCGCGACCTGTGCCCGAGAATTTGTTTTGACCGTTAGCCAGAACAAAACCTTTTGAGGCAAAAGCCAATGCCTGCCGAGCATTTTGCTCGACCATTAATATGCCGACCCCGGAACTGTTGATTTTTACAATTTGCTCAAAAATTTCCAGCATATAGCGCGGCGACAAGCCTGCCGATGGCTCATCCAGCAATAACAAAGAAGGCTGGCTCATCAAGGCACGGCCCATGGCTACCATCTGGCGCTGCCCGCCCGAAAGCTCTCCTGCCGGCTGGTTGCGTTTTTCTTTTAGGGGGGGGAACATGTCATAGACCGAGGCAATGGTATCGGAAAAATCATCCTTACGAATAAACGCTCCCATTTCCAAATTTTCATTTACGCTCATTGACGTAAAAACATTGTGCTCCTGGGGAACAAAACTCAAACCTTTATATACCAATTTATCCGGCAAAGAATTGGTGACATCTTCGCCCTTAAACTTCACCGCGCCAGAGCTTACCTTTAACAAGCCAAAAATCGACTTTAACGCTGTGGATTTTCCGGCTCCATTCGGTCCGACAATCACCCCGATATCAGAGGCATCAACTTCCATATTGATACCCTTTAGAATAGGAGCACCACCATAGCCGGCTTCAACATTTTCAAGTGCAACCAAAGCCATTTAAGCAACCTCCACAGGCGTTCCAAAATATGCTTCGATTATTTCCGGGTTCTGGCGGATTTCTTCCATTGGGCCTTGCGCAATAACTTCCCCCTGCGCCATAACAATTACCGGATCGCAAAGTCTGGCGATTAAATCCATATCATGCTCAATGACAAAAAACGTATATCCCAATTCTTTATTCATCCGCTCTATATTTTCTGCCAAATCCTTAAGCAATGTACGGTTTACACCAGCTGCAACTTCATCAAGCAAAACCAGCTTGGCATCAACCATCATCGTACGTCCCAGTTCCAAAAGTTTTTTTTGCCCGCCGGAAAGGTTGCCCGCCAACTCGTTTTTTATGTGGGAAAGTTTTAAAAATTCAATGACATCACTGGCTCTTTGACGAACCTCAAGCTCACGCTCGCGCACCAAAGATGGACGTAACCAGACATCCATCAAATGCTCCCCCGGCTGATCGCTTGGAACCATCATCAGGTTTTCCAACGCACTCATATGGGAAAATTCATGGGCAATCTGAAAAGTCCTGAGCATTCCGCGCCCAAACAATATATGGGGGGCAAGCCCGGTAATGTCCTCTCCATCAAAAATGATTTTACCATCACTAGGCGTGGTAGTACCAGCAACCATATTGAACAGGGTGGTTTTTCCAGCTCCATTTGGCCCAATTAGTCCGGTAACAGAACCCTTGGCAACTTTTAGAGAGCAGTTATTAACCGCTACAATCCCGCCAAATCTTTTCGACACGCTATTAACTTCAATTATAGAACTAACGGACACCAACACCCCCCGAAATTAAGCGCCCTTGCGCCAAAAATTATATTTAGCGCATGTGTTCATATGCAATGCGTCTGGTCAACACTAAACAAAGCATGTTTTTTAAACAAAGTCAGTTCTAAAAAAGAAAAAGGGCGCTATAAAGCGCCCCTTGGTAAGATATTTTGTGTGCCTGTTTGCTGGTAGCGCTATACTTTTAGTGGTCGCGCTACCGAAACAACAACTGCGTTGCTGATCTATTCGGCCTCACGCCGGCGGGCTTGTAAGCCTCACGCCGGCGGGCTTGTAAACCGCACACCACCCAAAGGGTGTTTTGCTGGTAGCGCTCCTAGAACTCGTCCCAGTCGCTTTTCACTGCCGCGCTACCCTCGGACAGATAGGATTTTGCCGCCTGGCTAACCTTGGCCTGCATCTGCTTGATTGCCGGCTCTGGCGCTCTACCGGGTGCGTTTCTGGGGGCGGCTCTTACTTGCCCCCCCTGCCCGC
>Ga0316204_10006403_pt1 | contig 18161 bp, 17 predicted proteins | sample 6monrhotite_MG_2_FD_205661 | JGI IMG/M metagenome (GOLD analysis project Ga0316204, IMG submission 205661) | Microbial mat bacterial communities from mineral coupon in-situ incubated in ocean water Damariscotta River, Maine, United States -... | ecosystem: Environmental > Aquatic > Marine >... | reverse complement strand
CAATGAAGGACCCTTACGACATTTTGGGCGTCCCCCGCAACGCGAGCGCGGACGTCATTAAAAAAACCTATCGTCAACTGGCGCGCAAGCTTCACCCCGACAGTGCCGGAAATACGCCCGGTGCCGAAGATCGTTTCAAAGACCTGTCAGCCGCTTATGAACTGCTGTCGGATTCAAAAAAACGCGCCAGCTATGACCGCGGTGAAATCGATACAAAGGGCAACCCCACCGGGCGCGGCGGGCCCTTTGGCGGCGGTGGCAGGTCCCGGGGGCGCAGCCCGTTTGATGACTTTTTCAGACAACGCAACAATCGGGCAAACGCCAACGTCAGAATTGATGGAGCCGACGTATCTTACTCCCTGAAAGTATCCTTCGCCGATGCCGTTCTGGGCGCCAACAAGCATGTCAGCGTCGCAACAGGCAAGCGCCTGGCCGTGACCATTCCGCCCGGCACCAAAAGTGGCCAGGTTCTGCGCCTGAAGGGCCAGGGGATGGGCGGCTTAGGTGGCGGACTAAACGGTGATGCGCACGTTGAAATACTGGTCGAGCCCGATTCTCTGTTCCGTCGCGAGGGCGACAATATCCTGATGGACTGCCCGATCACCCTGCCCGAGGCCGTGCTCGGCGCACGCGTAGAAGTACCAACGGCGCACGGTCCGGTAACAGTGACGGTCCCCAGCGGGTCGAACTCCGGCACCAAACTGCGCCTGAAAGGCAAGGGCGTCGCCAACGCCAAGACAAAAACCAGTGGCGATCAAATGGTCACGCTAAAGGTTGTCTTGCCAAAAGAACCCGACGAAGCCCTGACAGAGTTTGTCAAAGGATGGGCCAAGAAAAGCGATTACGACGTGCGTTCCACGCCTGCCTTTGCCAGATGGAGCGGAAAAAAAGCCGGAGCCGACTAAGCCCTGGTCACCCTTGCCGCCCGCCAGTCCGGTAGTGCTGCGGCGATGACGGCCCCCAGCAAGACAACCATCCACGAAAGAAACATCCACAGCAAAAACACCGGTACGGCTGACAGCGCCCCGTACAGGGTTTTGTAGGTCGGGAAATAGATCAGATAAATACCGAATGACCACCTGAGTCCGGAAAACATCAATCCGGCGATCACCCCGCCCACAACAGCATCGCGCCAGGGCACCGTGCGGCTGGGGACCACCTTGTAAAACAGGCTAAAACCGACAATCAAAATCATCGCGGGGACAAAGCGTGCCAAATGGCCAAGAAATCCGCTAAAGGCCGCTATGCCGTATTCGTCGGGCCCCAGGATTTTGGTTTGGGTAAATATATACGTCGCCAGAGAGAAACTGGCGGCCAGTATCAAGGGGCCAGCAACCAGCACGCCAGTATAAACCAGCAACCGCAGCCATACCGGACGCGGTCGCTCGACCCTGAAGATGACATTCATCTCCTTGAAAATAGTGTTGATCAGCAACATCGCGGTCAACCCCAGACCGACGATGCCAATCCCCCTCATTTTTCGCGCGTTGGCGATGAAAGAATCGAGATAGTCCGATATTTTGTCGCCTGAATCAGGCATCAGGTTGTCCAGAACAAAACTTCTGAAATCGATCCAGAAACCTTCAAACTGGGGAACCACCGCCAACACCGAGAGGACAATAGCCAGCATCGGAACCATAGCCAGGAGTGATGTGTAGCTCAGAGATGCGGCAACCACCTGGCAACGGCCCACGCCAAAGCGCCGCCCGGCAAACAGGGCAAACGAGCCAATCACCCCAAATCGTCTTTTTAGTTCTTGGAAAACGGTCATTTTTTCGAAAACTCCGCACGGAACCAAGGATTGACGATCACAATATCAAATCACTATAAGATGCATCGCTTTATTCATAGCAAGGCTTTCGTGTACGATGCCATTGCATAAACATTCGAATCTGCCCGGGCTTTCAATCCAGGACGGCGGACCGGCTTAATTTAACGAGGGATCCATGTCTTCTAGCGAACAGTTGATGAGCGGAAAACGAGGGCTGATCATGGGCGTTGCCAATGATCATTCCATCGCCTGGGGGATCGCCAGAACATTGCATGCCCACGGTGCCGAGTTGGCGTTCACCTATCAGGGCGAAGTCTTGAAAAAAAGGGTCGGACCGCTAGCCGAGAAAGTTAATTCCGACATCCTTCTGGAATGCGACGTTACCGATATGAGCAGTATCGACGCCGTCTTTAGCGAGATTGAAAAACGTTGGGGCAAGCTTGACTTCGTGGTTCACGCCATCGCCTATTCCGACAAGGAAGAACTGAAAGGCCGCTACGTCGATACCAGCCGCGAAAATTTCAATCGCTCCATGGATATCTCTTGTTATTCCCTGACCGCCATCTGCCAGCGCGCCGAACCACTGATGAGTGACGGCGGCTCGATCATTACCCTGACCTACTATGGTGCCGAACGGGTGATCCCCCATTACAACGTCATGGGTGTCGCCAAGGCCGCCCTTGAAGCCAGCGTCCGGTATTTAGCCGAGGACATGGGCCGCAACAATATTCGCGTTAATGCCCTGTCGGCGGGCCCCATGAAAACGCTTGCGGCATCCGGTATTGGCGACTTCCGCTATATCCTGAAATGGAACGAATACAATTCACCGCTCAGGCGGAACGTAACGCTTGACGATGTCGGCGGTGCCGGTTTGTACCTGCTAAGCAGTCTTTCGAGCGGCGTCACCGGTGAAACCCATCATGTCGATTGCGGCTACCACGTGGTCGGCATGAAAGCGGTCGACGCTCCCGATATAACGACGTCCTGAATTAAGGAAAACAAATGTCCGGAAACACCCTGGGGCAGTTGTTCAAAGTCACCAGTTTCGGTGAAAGCCATGGCCCTGCTATCGGTTGCGTGATTGATGGCGTACCGCCGCGCATACCCTTAAGCTCAGATGACATCCAGCCCTATGTCGACAAACGTCGAACCGGGCAAAGCAAATATACGTCTGCCCGCCAGGAACCTGATAAGGTTGAAATCCTGTCCGGTGTGTTCGAAGGCCAGACCACTGGCACTCCCATCGGTTTAATGATTGCCAATCAGGATGCCAGGTCCAAAGATTACGGCGACATCAAGGACAAATTCCGCCCCGGTCACGCCGACTACAGTTATTTTCAGAAATACGGCATTCGCGACTATCGCGGCGGAGGCCGCTCTAGCGCGCGGGAAACCGCCATGCGGGTCGCTGCCGGGGCCATTGCCCGAAAAATCCTCAGTGAAATTCTCGATACACCGGTGAACATTCGCGGTGCCATGGTCCAGATGGGGCCAATGGGAATCGAACGTGCGAACTGGGACTGGGACGCCGTCGACAATAACCCGTTTGGGTGCCCCGATGCCGCGGCCGTGGCCTCGTGGGAAGCCCACCTTGATGAAATTCGCTCTCAAGGATCATCGACCGGCGCCGTTATCGAAATTGTCGCCCAGGGCGTCCCCGCCGGCCTGGGAGCCCCCGTGTTTGACCGTCTGGACGCCGATATTGCCAAAGCGCTGATGAGCATCCCCGCCGTCAAGGGCGTGGAAATCGGTGCCGGGTTCAATGCGGCGACCTTGACCGGCCCGCAAAATGCCGATGAAATGAACATCGGAGAGGACGGAAAAGTATCATTCGCCAGCAATAATTCGGGCGGCGTACTGGGCGGCATATCGTCGGGCCAGGACATTGTCGCCAGGTTTGCCGTCAAACCGACGAGCAGCATTTCGATTCCGCAAAAGTCAGTCAATACCTGGGGCGAAAACGTTGAAGTCGCGACCCGGGGGCGCCACGACCCTTGTGTTGGAATTCGTGCCGTGCCCATCGGCGAAGCAATGATCGCCTGTGTCCTGGCCGATCATCTGTTGCGCCACAAAGGACAGTGCGGCGGCTGAGCCGAGCGTTTTCGTTTTTGATAAATCCAAAAGGAGTTTCTCATGCCGCAACCAGACCATATTGTCCGTATTCCATTGCCCGGCGAAGACAGTCTCAATGACGGCCTGAAGAAGTATTTCAACAAGTGCAAGGAAGCCTTGGGCCTGGTTCCTTTCGTATTGAAATCCTATATGGGCAACCAGAAAAAACTGTCCAACTTTATCTCGTTCTATAACGAAATTATGCTGAACGAAGACGATTGCGGCCTTTCCAAACTTGAACGCGAAATGATCGCTGTTGTCGTTTCATCCGCCAACCACTGCTATTATTGCCTTGTCGCTCATGGTCAGGCGGTTCGCCAGTATTCCGACGACCCGCAACTGGGCGAAATGATGGCTATGAACTACCGCGTCGCCGATCTCGACACGCGCCAACGCGCCATGCTCGATTTTGCCTGGAAATTAACAGCAACCCCGCATGACATTTGCGAGGACGACCGCCAGTCTCTCCGCGATGCAGGATTTTCCGACCAGGACATTTTCGACATTTGCGATGTTGTTGGATTCTTCAACTACACCAACCGCATGGCCCATGGCCTGGACATGATGCCCAATCCCGAATACCACGCGATGAATCGCTAAAAACACCGAAATGGTCAGGATTGAATGACGCACCCTCTATTGTACAATTCTAATGAGTTAATTAATTTTCATTGACATATTTTTTATGTGTTATATATATTCAGTCACCATGAACAATGATCCGAACAAACTGAACAATATCGAAGCCCTGATTGTCGAGGCCGAACCGGAAACCGTGGCAAAATGGATGGCCAGCGGTGATGCCCTGTTGATCGATGTTCGCGAAACATCGGAATATGAACAAGAACACATTCCCGGCTCCATGCTTGTGCCCCTCTCGGCGCTGGACCCGGACAGTTTCCCCCGGATCACCATCAAGAAACTGGTCCTGCATTGCGCCATCGGAAAACGTTCCGCCGCCGCCGCCAAGCAATTGATTCAGGCAGGCCACACACCGCCCATCAACATGAAAGGTGGTTTGAAGGCCTGGCGCGAAGCGGGGTTGGAGACGGAAATATTTGATCTGCCCCCTGCTCCGCCGGAACGGGCCCCAAAACAGGAATCTCTAAAGGCCTCCGACCTGCCACCGGGATCAGTTCTGAGAGAAGAATTTTTGCTTCCTCACGCGATTGCCACGGCAGAACTGGCCTACGACCTAGGCCTGCCCGCGGGGCATGTATTGGCAATGATTGAGGGCGACCGTGCACTGGATGCCGACATGGCCTTTCGCCTCGCGCGATATTTTTCAACTACGGAAGAATTCTGGCTGCGCCTGCAAATGGCCTACGACCTGGACCGCACCCGCAAGCGTTCGGCCGATGAAATCCAGCGCACCATTACACCGCGCAAAGACAAACCGGCGTCCAAAAAGGCGGATGTCGCCGGGGATTCGGTCGCCTAGAGCCGATTTACACGTTTCGTTCGAACACCGCCCCGATCAGGAATTCGATATTCCCTTCAGGCCCCTTGATGGGACTTTCGGTAACCCCGATCACCCGCCATCCCGATAAGCCATCCAGCCAGGTTTTGATCTTGTCGATGACTTCTGCGTGCAAAACAGGATCGCGGACCACCCCGCCCTTTCCAACCCGCCCCTTGCCAACTTCGAACTGGGGCTTAATCAAGGCGACCAGATGGGCGCCCGGTGCCGCGAGCGCCAGGGAAGCCGGCAATACGGTTTGCAATCCAATAAAACTGGCATCACAAACTATCAACCCGATGGGGTCCGGGATTTGTTCGTTCGTCAAATTGCGGGCGTTGAAGCGTTCAATTACGACAACCCGGTCGTCCTGCCGCAGTTTCCAGGCCAACTGACCATGCCCCACATCGACGGCATAGACCTTGGCGGCCCCTTTCGCCAGCAAGACATCACTGAAGCCACCGGTCGACGCACCAACGTCCAGGCAGGTCACCCCGGTTGGGTCGATGGTAAACTGCTCCAATCCGCGTATAAGCTTCAAGCCGCCGCGCGATACCCACGGATGATCCTGCCCCTTGATATCGATTGGAATATCTTCACCAACTTGCAGGCCTGCCTTGTCCAGACGCCGTGTTTCGCTATACACCTTCCCGGCCATGATCAGGCCTTGGCCTTTGGCCCGGCTTTCAACCAGTCCACGGTCAACCAGAAGCTGGTCGAGGCGCATTTTACCTGGTTTGCTCATGAAAAAAGAAGCCCGTCCAGTCCCCGGACAAGTCCCGTAACACCGACCACCCGTTTGGCCGCCAAAAGAGTTCCTGAAACATAAGGTTCGGCGCTTTGCCCGGCTTCATGGCTAATTACAAGTCGTTCACCCGCCATGCCAAATACGGCTTCGCACCGCAAGGTGAAACCGGGCATACGCAGGGAATGAACCTGCACACCGTTAATGTTGGCACCGCGAGTTTCCTGTGGGCCGTGCAGGCTGTCCACGGAACGTGCCTGGACGGGTTGTTGGATATCGCCCAGTTTTTCAGCCAATTCACGCGCCGTGCCACTGGGCACATCTTCTTTTTCGGCCCAGGCGAAATCGAGCACTTCGAATTGCGGAACATGTTGTGCGGCAATGAGCGCAAGGTGTTGCAGCAGGGTCGCCGTCAGGCTGAAATTGCCGCCGCCGATGACGCCTACCCCCGTTGTCGTGGCCTCATGCGCGATATCATCATAGTCAACCGCACTTAACCCCGACGTTCCAATGACGACGGCAACTTTACGTTCAATGGCATTAAAGACGTTATCTTTGACCGCCGCCGCTGTGGTGTAGTCGATGAAGACATCGGCCCCGTCAAGCGCCTGATCCAGATCGTTACTAATCGTGACCCCGGTTTTATGATCCAACCCCAAAGCAACGCCCACGTCCTGCCCCGCGCTCGCACGCGCAACGGCACCACTGAGAGTGAAATCTTCACTGCCGAGGATACCACGCGTCACCGCCGACCCGGTCCATCCAGTGACACCAGCGACGCATACCTTGATGGGCATAGGTGGATCTCCGTCGATTATCAGGCTTTGGCGGGATTGACGATCTTTCCTGACACATGGCCAAGTGCGGCGAGCGCGGTTTTGACAATATGCGGCGCAGTCAGGCCGGATTTTTCGTACTGTATGTCCGGGCTGTCATGATCAATCATCATGTCGGGCAAGGTCATCACCCGCATCCGCACCCCACCATCAAGCAAGCCTGCGCCCGAGGCAAATTGCAGGGCATGGGCACCGAAGCCGCCGGGGGCTCCTTCTTCGATCGTGATCAGCACATCGTGGGAATTAGCCAACCGGGTGATCAGGGCTTCATCTATGGGCTTGGCGAAGCGCGCATCGGCCACGGTGACTGATATTCCCTTTGCCGTTAGTTCATCCGCCGCGACAAGAGATTCTGCCAATCGGCCACCGAGACTAAGGATCGCCACCGTCTTGCCTTCGCGGATAACCCGGCCCTTGCCGATTTCCAGCACAGTGCCCTTTTCGGGAAGTTCAACGCCGACACCTTCGCCGCGTGGATAGCGAATACAACTGGGACCATCATCAATCGCTGCGGCGGTCGCCATCATGTGCATCATTTCGGCTTCATCCGACGGTGCCATAACGACAATCCCGGGCAGGCAACACAAATACGCCAAGTCATAGACCCCGGCGTGGGTCGCCCCGTCGGCCCCGACCAGACCGGCCCGGTCAAGCGCGAAACGAACCGGCAGTTTTTGTAACACCACATCATGAACAAGCTGATCGTAGCCGCGTTGCAAAAATGTCGAATAAATGGTGGCGAATGGTTTGTAGCCTTCTGTGGCCATACCCGCGGCAAACGTCACGGCGTGCTGTTCGGCGATTCCCACATCAAAACTGCGGTCCGGAAAGGCTTCGGCGAATTCGTCCAGGCCCGTGCCCGACGGCATGGCGGCAGTTACGGCGGTAATTTTATCATCCAGCCTGGCCTCTGCGATCAACGCTTTGGCAAAAACCTTGGTGTAAGTTGGCGCGTTGCTCTTGTGCTTGACTTGCTTTCCCGTCACCACATCGAACTTTCCGACGCCATGGTATTTATCAGGTGATTGTTCTGCCGGTTCGTAGCCATGGCCTTTTTGCGTCACCACATGCAACAGAACAGGACCCGGCAATTCATCATCGCGCAGGTTTATCAATACTGGCAACAGATGGTCCAGATTGTGGCCGTCGACAGGCCCCACATAAAAGAACCCCAACTCTTCAAACAAGGTGCCGCCGGTTACCATGCCACGGGCATATTCTTCGGCCCGGCGCGCCATGTCTTCCATGCGTTGGGGCAGTTTTTTGGTCATCTCGCGCGCAAAATTACGCAGTGATCGATAGGATTTTGAGGAAATCAGTCGCGACAGGTAAGCGCTCATGGCGCCAACGGGTGGCGCTATCGACATATCGTTGTCGTTCAGGATAACAATCATGCGGGAATCCATGGATCCTGCATTGTTCATGGCTTCATAGGCCATTCCAGCACTCATGGCACCGTCGCCGATGACCGCGATGACATGGTTGTCGTCGCCTTTGAAATCTCGCGCCACAGCCATGCCAAGACCTGCCGAAATAGATGTGGAACTGTGCCCGGCTCCGAACGGGTCATATTCGCTTTCGCTTCTGTTGGTAAACCCCGAAAGGCCGCCACCTTTGCGCAACGTCAACATGCTGTCACGACGCCCGGTCAGAATTTTATGGGGATAGCACTGATGCCCCACATCCCAGATCAGGCGGTCTTTGGGCGTGTCAAATATATGATGCAGGGCCACGGTCAATTCGACCACCCCCAGGCTGGCGCCTAGATGCCCGCCGGTTATCGATACCATGCGGATCGTTTCCCGGCGCAATTCATCGGCCAACTGGCGTAATTCGACGGCCGAAAACCCGCGGGTATCAGCGGGAAGTTTTACTTTATCCAGCAAGGGTGTTTGACTGTTGTCGCTCAAAATTCAATTCCTGGGCCAGCACGGAAACATTCAGGCCGTCCGCTTTATCACAAAAATGGCCAGTTGCCGCAAAGGGTCGGCCTTTTCGTCAAAAAGATCAAGGTGTTCGCTCGCCTGAACGGCAAGCAATTCGGCTTGTTCACGGGCACGTTCGGGCCCCAGCAGGGAAACGAAGGTTGCCTTTCCGGCTTGGGCGTCCTTACCGGCCCCTTTGCCAAGCACCGCCTCATCGCCTTCCACATCGAGCAAATCATCGATCATTTGGAACGCTAATCCCAGATCATGGGCATAGGCGTGCAGAGCATTTCTGGCCCCTTCGGTCGACTTGCCGAGAATCGCACCAGCTTCGCATGAAACGGCAATCAGCATGCCGGTCTTCATGCGTTGCAAGCGGGTGATTTCTGGCATGGTCAGGGTGTGATGTTCGGCCACCAGATCAAGCATCTGGCCGCCAACCATGCCTTCAGACCCTGCCGCATGGGCCAGCGCCAGGACCAGGTCGGCCCGTACCGTTGACGAGGCATGGGTATCTTCGTGGGCCAGCACTTCAAAAGCCTTGGTCAGCAAAGCATCACCAGCCAGGATCGCCGTCGCTTCATCAAATTCCTTGTGGCAGGTCGCCCGGCCCCGCCTGAGATCATCATCGTCCATGGCCGGCAGGTCATCATGAACCAGTGAATAACAATGGACCATTTCGACAGCTGCTGCGGCGCGCAGGGCCGACGACCGATCCACATTGAACAACCCGGCGCTCGATACCACCAGAAAGGGGCGTATGCGCTTGCCGCCACCCAGGGCTGAATAGCGCATAGCGTCGATCAAGCGGGCTTCCGGATCATCATGATTTTTCAACAAGCGCTCCAGGGTGTCATTGACATCCCCGGCAACCTTGGAAAGGGCGGCTTCAAATTCGGTCATATACAACTATCAATCCAGCTCGACGGAATCCAGTCCGGGCTCGCCACCTGGGCCAAGAACAACCTGTTCGACCCGTTGCCGGGCCTCTTTCAATTTCGCTTCGCAATGGCGTTTCAGGTGCGCGCCGCGCTCATAAGCCTTGATCGAAACATCAAGCTCACCGGCACCTTCTTCAAGTTCACGCACAATGTCCTCAAGTTGCTCAAGAGCATCTTCAAAACTAAGCTTGGCGATATCCGCTGGTATGTTGTTTTTGGCCATAATCCACTATCTTCTAATAGGCCCGGGCGTTCGGGGCAACCTTCAATTATTCATTAGCTCCTTCACATGCGCAGCCGTGCTTGCCGCCAAGGCGCTCAATTCGTAACCGCCTTCCAAAACCGACACCACCTTGCCGCCACAATATTCATTGGCGACCTTTAACAGTTCCCCGGTCACCCACGCAAAATCGTCCTCGTCCAGGTTTAGTTGAGCCAGCGGATCAAGGGCATGACCATCAAATCCTGCTGAAATAAGCAGGAAATCCGGTTTCCATCGGCGCAATGCCGGTATTATTTGATCGCTGTAGGCGCTGCGGAAGGTATCCGACCCTGAACCCGGCGTTAGTTCCACATTGACGATATTATCGTATCGACCGGTTTCAGATTCCTGGCCCGTTCCGGGATAACAGGGCGACTGGTGCGACGAGGCGTAGAACAGGTTTTGTTTATCAAAGAATGCGGCCTGGGTTCCGTTGCCGTGGTGAACATCGAAATCGACCACCGCCACCCGTCCAACACTCGTCGCCAACAATGCATGTTCAGCCCCGATGGCAACATTGTTAAACAGGCAAAACCCCATGGCCCGGTCCGGCTCGGCGTGATGCCCCGGCGGGCGCACGGCGCAAAAAGCATTGGCTGCCTCGCCGCCCAGCACCGCATCAACGGCGGCGATAACCGCCCCGGCTGCGCGCAGTGCCGCCTCGCCACTGCCAGGCGACATAGCTGTGTCGGGATCAATTTGGACATGTCCCGTGTCCGGGACGATCGAAAGTATATGCTGTACATGTGCGGCGGTGTGGACGCGTTCGATATCCGATACCGGCGCTTTGGGGGCATCCCGCCGCAACAATTCCTGAAATTCATCGCCCGACAACGCCGTCATTACGGCCCCCAGCCGTTCCGGGCGTTCCGGATGCGAGGCACCGGCATCGTGTTGGACACAAACTGAATGGCTGTAAAGCAAGGTCGTCATACGCCATTGTGCGCTATGTCGCTTCTTCTTTAAAGCCTTGAGATTAACCGCTATATGTTGAACCGAAACAATTACAGCCTGGGATAAAACCGTGCGAATTCACACCCTATTTCTGACTCTGATCGTCGCCATGACAACAATAGCCACTCCGCTGCTTGCACAGCAGGCGGCCCGGGTCGGTGTTGATACGGTCAAATCAGAACCCTTGGTGCAGACGACCCCGGTAATCGGTCGCCTGGTGGCGGCCCAGGCTGGCATGGTAGCGGCGCGCATCGCCGGCCCCGTCGCCGAAATGCGGGTCCAGGTCGGTGATCGACTGAAAAAGAATGCGATCATATCCATCCTGGTCAAAGACACGCTGCGCTGGCAACACGAACTGAACAAGGCCCGGGTCGGCGAAGTAAAAGCGGCACTGGCAACCGCAAAATCAGTGGTAGCCTTGCGGCGTCAAGAACTGAACCGTATGGATCAGCTACGAAAATCAGCGGCCTTCAGCCAGGCCCGTATGGAAGATAAAAAACTTGAAGTTGCCAGCGCTCAAAGCTCTGCCGCGCAATCGAAGGCGGCCCTGATCAGTGCTAGGGCCAACCTAGAACTCTCGAAAATCAACCTCGACAATGCTGAAATCAGGGCTCCGTTTAGCGGCGTTGTATATGAACGCCACACCGATGTCGGAGCATACGTAAATGTCGGTAGCCCCGTCATCAGCTTGATCAACGATGAACATCTTGAAATCGAAGCGCATGTCCCCGCGGCCCGCATCGATGGATTACAAACCGGTGTGAAGATCACCTTCCGCCTGGAACAGGACCGGGATGGAATTCAGGCGGAATATACAGCCAAAGTTCGCGCCGTAGTGCCCAGCGAAGACCCGCTGACCCGTACCCGCAAAGTCCGCTTCACCCCCGACTTTGACATCGGCACCAAGGGGCTGGCATCCAACCAAAGCGTTGTCCTGGCCTTGCCTGCGGGAAAAATCGACGCGGTCGTCACCGTCCACAAGGACGCCGTGCTGAACAGAAAAGGCAAGGATATTGTCTTCGTGGTTAAAGATGGCGCAGCCAATATCAGGCCCGTCCAACTGGGTCAGGCACTGGGTGCCCGGTTTGTCGTCCTGTCGGGATTGGTCAGTGGCGATGTCGTCGTCGTACGGGGGAATGAACGTCTGCGTCCGGGCCAGAAGGTCAGCCCGTTATGAACTTGATCCGGCTGGCTATTGAGCGCCCGATTGCCGTTGTCGCGGCGGTGTTGATGATCATCATGTTCGGGCTGGTTTCCTTGCAGACCATTCCCATTCAGTTGACACCCGATGTCCGCAAACCTGTCATTACCATCAAAACCAACTGGACCGGCGCAGCCCCTGCCGAAATCGAACGCGAAATCGTGAACCGCCAGGAAGATGTCATGCGGGGCCTGGAAGGCCTTGAAGAAATTACCAGCCGTTCCAGAAATGGTCAGGCGTCGGTTTCCCTGGAATTTGCCATCGATCAGGACATGAACAAGGCACTGTTGCTGGTTTCCAACAGGCTTGACCGGGTCGGCGGTTATCCTTTGGAAGCCAGCGAACCGACACTTGATACCGCCGGCAGCGAAGACTCGCCCATCGCCTGGTTCACCCTGACCCGCACCGGCGATAACCAACGCGGTATTCACACCTACAGCAACTACGTCGAAGATGTCATTCAAGATCGGCTGGAGCGGGTCGCTGGCGTGTCCCTGGTCAATGTTTACGGCGGCACCCGCAAACAGATGGAAGTAGTCGTCGACCCTTCTAAAATGGCGCGCTACGGCTTGACCGTCCCGCAAGTCGTAAATGCCCTTGCATCGGCTAATTCTTCGGCCTCTGCTGGCGACGTTGACGAAGGCAAACGCAGATATGTGGTGCGCACCGAGGGCGACCTTTCAAGCATCGAACAGATCCGCTCGGTGGTTCTCAGGAGCAACCTGGATGCGCGCACCGGAGGCATCGCCAGGGTCACCGTCGGCGATATCGGCGACGTCGGTTTCGGTTATAAAAAAGCAACCGCGACCATCCGGCACCTTGGCAAACCTGCAATTGTCATCAATACGGTTCGTTCCACAGGTGCAAACGTCATCGACACCATGGAAGGTATCCGCGATGCCGTTCTTGAGCTGAACAGGGATTTCCTGCCCAAAGAAAAGTTGTCGCTGAAACAGGTTTACGATGAAACCATTTACATCAATTCAGCCATCGATCTGGTGCAGCAAAACATCTACATCGGCGGCACCCTGGCCGCATTGGTGTTGCTGCTGTTTTTGCGTTCCGGTGCGACGACGCTGATCATTTCACTGGCAATACCGGTTTCCGTGGTCGGGTCGTTCGTCGCCATGGCCGCCATGGGTCGATCGATCAATGTTATTTCGCTGGCCGGCATCGCCTTCGCCGTTGGCATGGTCGTCGACGCAGCCATCGTCGTGCTTGAAAATATCTACCGCCACCGACAACAAGGGCACCCGGCGGCCAAGGCAGCCTATATGGGGGCTCAACAGGTCTGGGGAGCGGTTCTTGTTTCGGCCCTGACCACGGTTTTGGTGTTTACGCCCATACTGATCATGAAGCTGGAAATCGGCCAGCTTTTCCGCGATATCGCCGTCGCGATTTCCGTTGCCGTTACCTTGTCGCTCGTCGTATCAGTGACCTTAATCCCAGCGCTTTCCAATCGCTTACTGCGCGAGATGCCAGCCAGCGCCGAAACCAGACGGCTGCCCCTGATTGACAGTTTTGCGGCCTGGTTCACCCGTATGGTCGTCGGGTTCACCCATTTATGCGTCAACAGCAAGGCCATGGCGATTACTGCCGTTTTGGTCATCTGCGGAACCGCCGCCACCGCCACCGCCGTTTTCCTGCCAAAGCTTGAATACCTTCCCGAAGGCAACCGCAATCTTGTCATCGGTGCCTTGATGCCGCCGCCGGGGTACAACCTTGAAACCGCGACCGGAATCGCCAACGACGTCGAAAATGCCGTCAGGTCGTTATGGGCCAGCGAGACAGGAGCGGAATCGGCGCCCGGACAGCCACCAAAAATGGAAAGTTTCTTCTTTGTCGCCAGATCGTCTTCAACTTTCGTTGGTGCCAGCAGTGTCGACCCCAAACGGGTTGCCGAATTGATACCGGTGATCCGCAAGCCGGTTTTTAAGGAACCCGGTACATTTGGCTTTATCACTCAGCCCTCTTTGTTCGGGCGCTCCATAGGCAGCGGACGTTCCATCGATTTCGATATTTCCGGCCCCGACCTGGAACAAGTTCTGGAAATTGCGATGCAAGCCACCGCCATTATCGGGCGGGAGCTGCCCCGAAAAGAAGGGAACCAGCTTCGCCCCAAACCCGGATTGGAATTAGGCGCTCCCGAGGTCAGGATTTATCCGGACCCGACCCGACTGGCCGACAATGGTGTAACAGCCCGGGAATTCAGCCAGACCGTTGATGCCTTCAACGACGATGTGCGGGTTGCCGAAATAACCATCGACGGCAAGCGCATTGATTTATCCTTAAGGGGCCAGAAAGGTTGGGCTACGGAAACCCAGGGGATCGGTTACCTGCCAATCGTAACGCGGTCGGGCGATATCGTCCCCGTGAATTCCCTGGCTGACGTCAAAGTAACATCCGGGCCAACTGAAATCCTGCATAAGGAACGACAGCGTACGGTGACACTTGAAGTCCGACCGTCCGCCGATATCCCCTTGGAATCGGCTATGGAACTACTCTCGGAAAAAGTCATCGCTCCGTTGCGCGCCAAGGGCTTGCCGCCCGGGTTGTCGTTAGAGCTTTCGGGCACCGCCGACAAATTGACGGAAGCCTGGAAAAGCATGGTGATCAATTTGGTGATTGCCGTGGTGATCGTTTATCTGGTCATGGCGGTGCTGTTTGAAAGCTTCATTTATCCACTGATCATTGTTCTGTCCGTACCCTTGGCATCGGCGGGCGGCGTTGGTGGGTTAGCGATCCTGAACATGTTCGTTCATCATCAATTGGACATGCTGACCCTGCTTGGTTTCGTCATCCTGGTTGGCATCGTCGTCAATAATGCCATCCTTCTCGTCCACCAGACCCTATACCATTTCCGCAAGGAAGGTCTTGATTTTGAACAGTCGTTGATCGAGGCAACCCGCAACCGGATCCGGCCGATCTTCATGTCGACCCTGACCAGTATTTTTGGCATGCTGCCCTTGGTAATGTTCCCTGGTGCGGGTTCTGAACTTTATCGTGGGTTGGGGTCTGTGGTTGTCGGAGGACTTGCCCTGTCGGCGGTGATGACGTTGGCCATCATTCCGCCTTTGATGTCGCTGGTTTCCGGGTTTTCGGAAAAAAGGCCTGCAATCAACTCGTAACTTCGATACGGATGACATAAAAATCATCCCGTTCATTGCTTTCGATTAATTTGTGTCCAGTGGTCTCGCAAAAGATTACGAAATCATGCGGCGCACCTGAATCCGTTGACAGCACTTCAAGAATATCTCCGGGTATCAATTCCTTAATTGCCCGATTAGCCCGCAAAATAGGGACCGGGCACCCCAATCCCTTGACGTCCAGTGTTGTTGTTTCGGTCATCTCAAGGCCCCCCTATATTTACCATCGACCTTCATTTTACTAGAATTAAATGTGGCGACGCCAGCAAAGAGAAACCAGCTAAATTTTTGCTTATTTTTGCTGCAATGCAGCATTAATAGTGGACTTTTTCACCCCCAGATTCCGGAATAATGACGCCCATGAACCTATCATCACACAAGTGAAACCAGAACACACTTGCGCAAACCTGTAGATGCAACAATAAGGCATTGAAAAAATTAGATTATTTACAAACCCCAATTCGCCTTATCAAATATTGGAAATGGTGAAAAAGAATAACGCCAATGCTGCGTTGCACAATACTTGCCGGATATTTTTCTGGCTCAATCTATTTATATTATGTAGTGTTAATTTAGTAATCGTAGGAAAATAGATATGTTCATGGGGGGGATCGCCCATGACGCACCGCTTAATTCAAAATGAAAGGTTATGGGGCAATGCTTGACGATAATCAGCCTGTAATTGACCTGAAACGCATTCAGGACAATGCGCGCCGGGCCAGCACTCTGCTAAAAGCAATGAGCAACCAACACCGACTGATGATTTTGTGCCAATTGGTGCCGGGGGAAAAGTGCGTTGGTGATCTGGAAAAAGTCGTCGGACTGAGTCAATCGGCTCTGTCTCAGCATCTTGCCCGATTGCGCCGCGATGATTTGGTACAAACCCGCCGGGAAGCCCAGACGATTTACTATCAACTCGCCGGTGAAGAGGCCAGCGCAGTCATTGAAACGCTGTATGGGTTGTACTGTGCGACCGAAGCGACCCTGACCTATGACGGAATGGATAACGCGACGGCGCAACGGGCGGTTATCTGATTTTTCGGATAACTTGATAAGACAAGGAAAAGGCACCGGTTAGGTGCCTTTTTTTATGCAGGCGCCTTTAGTTCCAGCGCAATCCCGCACGCTGTTTATCGCCCAGATCAAGAGACGGCGAAACCCCAACCGAATCTGGCTGGGGGGATTTTTCATCCCGTTCCCGCCCCAATATCCAGCGAACTTCTTCCTTGATAATATCCATATGATGGCTGGGCTCAGATTTCAGTACAGCGGTAATTATGGCGCGCCGTACGGTCGCAGGAAACCGTGACAAGTTTTCCAGAAACAGAAACTTTATTGCAGGCCGAACGTTGGCCGAAAGGAGCAAACTAACAACAAGTTTGCGGCGAATATCGGTACGCATGTTTCCGGCTTCGGTTAATTCGAAAAACTGCCGCACAAACATCCGCGGTACAATGCTGCCATCAAGCAAGGATTTAAGGTTTTCGCGAAGCGCGCCGGTATAATCGCGGCGCGAACGGGCGATAAATGTCGCCGCATGGCCCCTGATGGACGTTATAGCATCAGGATCGAAGGCCTGGTCTGTAATCAGGGCTATACATTTTTTCACCACCGGATGACGGGACGCCTCGCCCACAACACCATAAACACCGGCCAGCAGCTTCGTTTTACGCCCCAGCGGGCTCATGCGTGCCGCCGCCGCCAACGCCATAGGTGCTTCCGGGTCTCGTGTCGCCAACATCGCAAGAACGATAGGATCTTCTATGGTTTCAAGGTTCAGGTTATGATTCAACAAATACTCCGGGATCAGAATATTGCTTTCATCGCCAGGCAGGCAGACAGGATTCCCCGTTTTATAGTTTTCCTTGATATCCAATGCGGTCTTCAGGCCTGCGTGGGTAAACCCGTCCAGATCGCTCATGATGCAACATCCAGACGGTCAATGCTTGGGTAATTCATGGCGTGCGACAAGGCGCTGAACTGGCCCGCTCCCAACCCGACAACCGCCTCATTGTTACTTTTCTGCCACCACTGACGAAACAGGTGAGCGCCCTGGCGCACAATTCCGGGCTGCAAGGCGTTGTTTATTGCCTCCTGGTGACGCAAATGACGAAGAATGGATTTCAAGGTCGCCTCAAAACGCAAGCTTTTCAGCCCGTCGTCAGGGCCGGATTCACTAAGTTCTTCTATTCTATTGGCCAACAAAAGCGTCAGAAAGACCATCGTCACGGCTGGAATTCTAGACTTTCCAGTTCGCCATTTACTGTAGGTCGCAGGCGCAACACCAACGATACCGGCCATTCTATTCCCCGGGATTTTCGCTATTTCCAGGCCGTGGAAGACTGGAAACATCTGGCCTGCTTCAACGGCCATGGCCTGCCCGCCATTTTCCATACTTTCCCCCGAACCAAACTTTAAATGCATAAATATTTATTTAGGCGATTCTTATGTCTCACAAGATATCCCATGGGGACCATTTATCCACCTGAATCCTTAATAAATACTATATTTAGAGGCACATACACGTGGTGGACAAATGCCCGTAACCCGACACTCCATATCCCCCTTTCTCCGAATCTGTCCCAAATACAAAATTCCGAGGGACCGAATGAACGAAAATGCTAAAGATAAAGCCATAAGTCGCGAACTTGTTTTGCGCTTTCCATAACGTCAGCGTCCTCTTTCATTTAGCGCAACCCCACCCTTTGCAGCATTTCCAGCGCCTCTTCAGAGAAACAAACCAAGTGCTTGAAAAGAATCCACTTTCGGCTGTTGCCTGCCCCCTAGATCGCGTTTACCTGACGAAATA
>Ga0316204_10006401_pt1 | contig 18165 bp, 6 predicted proteins | sample 6monrhotite_MG_2_FD_205661 | JGI IMG/M metagenome (GOLD analysis project Ga0316204, IMG submission 205661) | Microbial mat bacterial communities from mineral coupon in-situ incubated in ocean water Damariscotta River, Maine, United States -... | ecosystem: Environmental > Aquatic > Marine >... | reverse complement strand
AACACACTGCTGTTTCTTGATTTCATAACAATAACCTCCATATTAAGTCATTTACTATATAGTAGAAATATTCATATTAAATACACTCAAGTTCATGAGAACTATATTTAATCGTTAAATGGTACCACAAATACATCTGTATTTTTAAAGCGCATTACGAATACCCGTTCTCAGTTAGTTTATTATTAATAGAAAAAATTAACGACTATCAATTAAAGTTGGCGATAAGGCGCTTTACTACAATGATATTGGTTTATTGCTCAGTTTGAATTGAATAAAAACACCAAGAAATGTAATTGCAGACAACAAAACTAAAGGGCCGATAGTCGAAACATTTAACAGATCATCAAGTGAAGCTGTTGTTGATAAATTATAAATAATATCGGCATAGACATACGACTTTATCCCAACTCCTAAAAATGCCGCCGGTATAAAGTGACTAAGTTTAACTTTTAAAATACCAGAACTATAATTCACCAGGGAATGCGGAAAAGCAGGGAATACTCTTAAAGCAAACAAAGTAAAAAAGTTATCTTGTTTATGAAGTAATTTATAAGCTTGTGATCTTTCAATTTTATATATCCATTCATCTGTCATATACTTTGAGAAAAAATATGCCCCTATACCGCCAAGAGTTGCACCAGTGGCAAGAATAAACGTTGCCATTGCAGGCAAGTATAATGGAGCAGTAACCCATAAAATAAGTGACCCAGCCAGCGCAAAAGTAAATAAAATAGTTTGCAATAAAATTAATACAACAACGAGCCACCAATAATCTGTGTATTCTCTCGTTACCAGCAGTATTTTCTCTGCATCAAGAAAACCAGCAATATCTAACAATATACCAGTAACAATTAGCACGATAACAATAAATAGCTTTTTAATATAATCTCGAATCATGTGATATTTGTTTTATAAAGACTGGACAATAACTTACATTACACGATAAATGTAAGCTATGTAATAAACCGAGAGAAAAAACATGTATTTAAAATCGTGAACATTGTGGCATTATTAATTGTGCCATCACTTTAAAATAATTTTGTCATAAATATTATAAAGGAACTTATAAGCCCCTTTATTTTTCGCTGACTTTATCTATATCCGGATTTTAGAAGTTATAAGTTATGTTCCCCATAATACTTTGTGTCGTGTAGTCCTTTCTGATTTCAGTATTGTATTCTAAAGACGTTTTAAAGCCTCTGTGATTAGTAAAAGTCAAACCTGCATTAAGCAATAGTCCATCATTAGCTAATTCTTCTTCCCTTATAGTAAAAGAACTACCAGAAACACCAGCAAAAGATGCTGTAACCTGATTGTCATCCATATCAAACTCATGCAACCAACCAATACCTATTTCGGAAATTAAACGGTTACTATGCTGACTAGCCATTCGAATACCAAATTGAGAAAATATCGATTCTTTCTCAAATGCTGAAACAGCTATATTAACACCACCAGTTCCGGTTTCCTGAAAATCAGGCTCATTTTGATGAATGTATTGAAGTGCAGCAAAAACTTCATAACGTTTTTTCTTATTATTAACCGGTAAATAATAACCAGTAGCAAAAGATGACGTTGTAACATCAGCAGAATATTCACTATTTGCTTTAGTATTTACAAAACCAATACTATAGTTACGTTGACTTAAATAATCATGCTCACCACGGGTGAAAGTCCAATCAACATAACCATTAGTGGAAAAGTAACTACTATAAAATGAATACAGATCTGAATTTACATCGCCACTACCAGCATTTGATCCAATATCCATTTCTGAATCTATCACACCGTAACTCCCACCCACGATCCAGTTTTTATTGATGCTTTTATCAAACCCCAGACTCTGGCCAGTTTGATTAAAATCTAAAGCGGTAAACTGAGACTTACTATCTCTATTTCCAAACTGATTAAATCCTTTTAACCATACTCCCTGGTTTACCTGAGTTATATCAGGCTGATCTTCTCCAGCTCGGCGATATTTAGTGGGTACATTTAAAAGCGAGCCCGGATATTTTGCGCTTTGAGTGAACATTTTATACTCGCGTAAAGTACGCATTCTGTTGTGTAAATGATTGTTGTACTTTTGCACACTACTCATTGCAACATGACTTAAGCGAGTATGGTTTTCAGGACTCAGATCTGCAAACGCCTTACTATGTTCATTATTACCCATTGCTTGTATTTCACCTAAAACAGCTGAAACATCATCTTTCGCATTTACCAAAACATTATCTAAATAATTCGCAATCGCTTTTTCATTATCGGTAATCGCTACCGTAACAAAAGGTTCTACTTCAGTGTGGATTTCTAAGTTGTCATCATTCTGTTTGTAATGAAAACGCAATAAAGGGGCAGCTTTAGGAATAAGAACATTGTCAAACGTCGTATTATTTATAAAGCCGTTAGATGCCTTTAATACATTATAGTGTTCACCATTTATATAATGTCCGCGACCGCGAATAACATTTATATCACCAGCTAATATCACCTTACCCGTAACTTCGAATTGACCATGATATTGACTAGATATTGACGGCACAAAAGTACCATCAAGGTTGAATGTGTAATCTCCATCGACTTTCAAAACACCCTGCTCGACATTAATCTGCTTCATCGTTGCTAACTCGGTCAATGTATAAGTTCCTAGATCTTTTTTAACCGTGTTTTCAAAATTGATTAATGGGTTAGCGAATGTTCCGTCACCATAGAAGACCGCCGTATCAGTATGGCTACCACCATTAATAGTGCCGCTTACTACCGGTGTTCCCACAATATTCAACGTATCATAATTAGCGCCTAAATCAATTGTGCCTCTTGTGTATGATGCGTGTTCTAAACTCACTATATCATTGCCAGCACCAGTTCGAATTGCGACTTCTACTGGAGAGCTACCACTGGCATCTACATAAATACGATTTTTATTTACAATAAAGTCATTTCCGTTTCCGGTCCAGATTCCAATAGCCTGGGCATTAGAAGTATTTTCAGTACGTTGATAGTCTTCAACCTCACCTGTAGTCGCTTCATGTGCCAACGCAACTGCATTTGCATAAGGGTATGCATAAATATTAATGACACCTTTATTGACTACATTATTGTGGCCATTGCCAGTGCGAATCCCTACTGCAAGGGCACTATGTGCACTTGCATTTGACCAAACGGAAGCGTCACCATCAAATCCCACACCATCAGCATGCGCTCTGGTTAAAGCACGTGGCTTCGATGCTACCGTCAAAGTACCCATATTCCAGATTTGATTATTCCCGTAACCCACTTGAATGCCATAGGCGGTAGCATAGTTCGCTTGTGCCGTCGCTCTTGCAAAACTATCAATACCTAAAACATCGCCGCCATAACCACCGTATGCATCAGCTTTGTCAACATTGGGGGCAGATTCAACATTTATTAAGCCTTTGTTAACCACCATGTTATTTCCATTGCCCAATGAAATGCCTACGGCTAAAGCACTATTCGCATAAGCATAAGCATTTGCCCTAGAATCAGGTTCTCTAAATTCTCCTACTCCATCAGCATCACTGGTACTATAGCTATGAACATAAGGTTTAGTATTAGCATTTACGCTACCGTCATTCATAACCCAGTTATTACCATGCCCCAGTTTTATACCGTATGCTTTCGCATTATTTGCATAACTGTATGCATATGAAGTTCCATCACCACTGATCGCTGCATCACCATCAGCATTTGAATATGAATCTGCTTCTGAAAACACGTTAATATTTATCGTGCCACTGTTTTGAATTTCGTTTATGCCATTACCAGCAACAAGACCTATCACTTCTGTTTTAGACACATGTGCGTTTGATGTTGCATAGGCATCTTGATCTATTCCAAATATATTATTAATGACATCGCCTCTTGAAACAGATTTTGCATAAGCTTTTCCTCTGGCAGTAAAACTTATACTACCTTGATTAAGTACTATATTATTTTCACTGCCAATATTCATACCATAAGCAAGACTGGTAATCTTAGCAAGTGAGCGTGACTTTCCGTCTGCAAAGAAGTTACCAGCATTTGCTTCAGTCACTGAACTTGAATTTGCTCTTGCTGTGCCCGTTATACTAGCAGTATTAACAACTGTATCATGACCTGATCCGCTATCAATACCGGTTATATCTGAACTAGCCGTTACAGTAGCAGTCGAAGCAGCGCTACCTGCAATACCTGATGAAGCACCACCATTTGAAGTTAAATTGGAGGTGGAGTTAATTAAGATATTACCGTGATTAAATATTTTATCATCACCTGAATCGCCACTGATTCCTGTTACATTGTCTTTGGCGACTAGAGCTGAACTCACTGTTGAACCACCTCCAAACGTAGAGGAAGAACCATTAGCATTGACGGTTGAACCGGAAATCAAATCAATTAATGCTCTATTCCATATTTCATCATTTCCGCTACCACCATCTATGCCCATAGTAGTCGTTACTGCACCTACAGTCGTATTACTTGCAGAATTACCGAATGTGGTTTTAGACTTTCCAATAGATGAAAGTGATGAACTGGCTTGAACGCGAATGGTTTCATCACTTTGAATATAGTCATCATCCGCCCCACCCGAAATACCAACTGCACTAGCAAATGCACCGAGTGTACCACCTGCCTTACTTGTTCCTGCAAATGTATAAGAGGTTGCATTTAAATTAACTATTCCACTTGCAGTAACATCAATCAGTGATTGACTTTGAATTAAATCATTACCTGCACCACTTTCAATACCTACAGCCAATAACGTTGCACCACTTGTTGTGCTTGCATCTGAGGTACCAAAAATTGCTTTCGAACCACTACTGGAATTAAGTGATGCATTTGCGTCAACAGTAATATTTTGTTCGGTCCATATTTTATCCAAACCATCTCCCGAAGAAATACCAGTGGCATTACTTGTAGCAGCCATCTTACCTTTTGCTGCACTGGTTCCAGCTAGTGTAAAGCTTGAGCTACTTAAGGATAAATTTGAATTTGCAGTTACATCTATGTTTGCCTGATTCTTCAACAAGCCTCCACCATCACCTGCATCCATACCTATAGCGGTTGTGTTTGCACCAATAATCGGATTCGAAATACCAGCACCAAAAATGGTTGTTGATGTGCCTTCTGATATCATTGTGGAAGTTGCATTTACATCAATAGCTCCTACATTAAATAACAAATCCTTGTCATTACCACCGGCTATACCTACAGAACGATTTGCCGCTTCAAGGCTGCCGCCTGCTTCACTTGTACCACCAAAAGTGAAAGCGATGGTATTAATACGTGCGTATGAATTTGTATCAACATTTATAGTCGCTAAATTGCCAACCTTGTCCTCGCCGTCACCCGCTTCAATGCCTATGGCTTCGGTTACAGACCCTGATTTGCCTCTGCTTTCAGCGGTACCAAAAATACCGATACTTGTTGACCTGGAATAACTGTATGAACTTGCACTAATACCAAGTCCAGCTTCATTATAAATATGATCATTACCCGCTTCACCATCAAGTCCGATTGATCGTGTAATGGAAGTTAATGAAGATTCAGCATTGGTAACACCGGCTAAACTAAAACTAAATCCAGTAGATGTTAATTTAGACATCCAGCCATCAGAATCAAGCTTAGGTCCTACAGTTATTAATGCCTTGTTATGAATAACATCATTACCTTCGCCACCACTAATGCCGCGCGCGAAAACATTTGATTCTATATTCACTTTAGCTTTTGACACTCCAACCAATGTTGCACCAACAGACAAAGCCTCGGTTTCACTTCTTGCAGCAATAGTAAGGCTACCATTGTTTAATACTGAATCATTACCTAAACCCAATTCGATGCCTGTTGTTACTGCAGTGAGTGTAGAGCTGGCATCTGCATCGGAGTAGCCTATTAAACTTGCGCTTATCGAAGTGCTATCTCCAATTGACAGAGCATAAGTATCAATCACACCATCATTAATGACTTTATCTTTGTCGTCACCACCGGATATGCCAATTGCATTTGATGTTGATGTTGTTGAGGTGTCTGAAAACGCCGCGCCAGCAAGAGTAGCGCCAACACTGGTGCCGGTAGAGTTCGAACTTGCTTCAGAATAAATGCTTCCTTTGTTCTCAATGAAGTCTTTACCTGAACCTCCGGAAAGTCCGATACTTAACGAATCTGAAGTTGTGCTTGCATCATCAAAGATACTTCCAGCAGCACCTATTAATGTTGCGCTGACAACGGTGCCAGTTGCATCGGTATGAGATATAGCTGATAAGCTTGCTGTTTCAGTGTGATAGATAAAATCGTTACCAGCACCACCTTTTATACCAATGGCGCTTGATTCTGCATTAATATCTGCACTGGCTACGGCAAGACCAACCGGGGTCACGCTAACCGAGATTCCATCCGCTTTTGAATCCGCATCCGCCAGTATTACTCCACTACTTTTGAGAAAATCTTTTCCTTCTCCACCATCAATACCAAACGCATCAGCGTGCGCTATGGCTGTTGTATCTGCGTAGCTAACGCCAAGGGGTACATAAGACAAACTCAATGCCACCGACACACTTGTTGCATCAGTCTCAGCTGTTGAGAGTGCATTAACAGTGCCTTGATTAAAGATTTGGTCGTTACCACTTAAGCCTGCTATGCCCGTGCTATAGGAATTTGCTATTGCCGTTGCATCTGTAACCGCCGCACTCAGTGATGCACCTTGTAGACTTGCATTAAGACTAACGCTGACGGCTACAGTATTAGCATCAGCATCTGTGATGGCATCAATGTTACCTTTATTAATAATAATATCCTGGTAGTGACTACCCTCGATACCATTTGCAGTGGCCATTGCTTTAGTACTGGCATCAACCAATGCACCACCAGCTTGCAAACCTGTACCAGTAACACCAAGTTGAACTGAGACGCCTAAACTATTTGCATCCGCAAAAGACTTAGCTGTTATATTGCCAACATTTTCAACGTATTCTATTTTTTCATGTTTGTTATATCCATGATGCTTATCATCATGCTTGTCGTCATATTTATCATAGTGGTTTTTATCATCCTTACTATGTCCACTTTTTTCTTTATGTTTACGCTTACTATCTGATTTAGAATATTTATGCGAGTCGTCATCTTTTTCTTTATGCTTGTGCTCGCTATCTGACTTAGAATGCTTATGAGAGCCTTTATCTTTATGTTTCTTTTTATATTTTTCTTTACCTTTATGCTTTTTGTGATGATATTTATGATTGTTATCTTTAATTACCTCTGTATTACCAAGACTTATACCACTACTACTGGCAATCGCCTGAGTATCTGAGCGCGCAAGGCTCACACCAATGCCTACACCTGTACCTGTACCGGATACTGATACACTAATAGAATCACTTTCTGCATCTGTGTCCGCAAATACATCTAACTCTCCTTCATTAACTATTTTATCTTTACCACTATCACCATTAATTCCTACAGCATTAGAAGTACCAACTGTCGCTGCATCTGCAGCTGCGAATTCGATAGCGACACCTGTGCCTGCACCACCTAAAGTTGCGGCAACAGAAACTGATGTAACATCTGATTTAGCATGTGATTTTATTAAGTTTGTATTTGATATGGTGTCGTTGTTATCACCACCACTGATGCCTGTACTATTTGCTTCGGCTTCTGATGATGCACGTGCTAATGCGACTCCGATTGCCAAACCCGTTCCCGTACCATTTGCAGAAACAGATACTGTATCTGTATCTGTTTCAGAATCAGCAAAAACATCTATCATCTGCTTGTTTACAATAAAATCATTTCCATGACCTGCATTAATAGCCGTAGCATTTGATTTTGCTTTTGTTAAGCCATCTGCCGCAGCACCTTCCAGTACAACACCTTTACCCGTACCTCCAGCAGCAACTGAGACTGGAATAGCAGTTGATTTAGAAATGGCATGTGACTTAACCAGAGCATCACTAATAATTTTATCTGAGTCTTTACCTCCATCTATACCAATACTATTCGCTTCAGCTGCAGAAGTCGCACGTGCTAAACCAATCCCTAAGGCAACGCCTGTACCACTTCCATTTGCAGTGACTGCAACGGAAACAGTTTTAGAATTTGCATTGGCATTTACATCAATTTCATTATTGCTATGGATAAAATCATAACCATCGCCTCCCTCGATACCGTATGCAGTTGCACTTCCTTTTGTTGAACCATCGGCTGCTGCACCTTCAATCGTCAAACCTTTAGAAGTTCCACCAATCCCTACTGCGACTGATCCTGAAACAACTTTTGATCTGGCATGAGATTTCACTTTTCCTTTATTAAAAATCACATCGCTATCGCGGCCACCATTGATACCACTACTCATTGCTTCACTTTCTGAGGTAGCACGAGCTAATGCTAATCCAAGAGCAACACCTGTACCTGCAGCATTTGCTGTTACGGCCACCCCGTAACTAGATGCTTCTGAATCAGCAAACACATCAATTGTGTCTTCATTAAGAATGTAATCGTATCCTTCATCTCCAGTGATTCCGCTGGCATTTGCTTTACCTATAGTTGAACCATCAGCAGCAGCACCTTGCAGAGTAACGCCTTTTTTTGTTCCGCCAATAGCAAGCGCACCTGAACCTGCCACCACATCTGTAAAAGCATGGGATTTAACAAGACCCGAATTTTTAATAATATCCGAGTCACCACCACCGCTAATACCTGAACTGGTTGAATCGGCTTCAGATGTAGCGCGAGAAAGAGCCAAACCCAACGCAACGCCTTGACTGGCGCCACTCGCCGCAACTGAAACCGAAACAGTTTCTGCATCCGCATCAGAAAAAACATCTATCGTACCGGCATTAGAAATATAATCTTTTCCTTCATCACCACTTATTCCGCTCGCATTACTTTGCCCTTTTGTCGAACCATCCGCCGCGGTTCCTGTTAGAGCAACACCTTTCTCAGTCAAATTAAGTGAGACTGAGACATCAGTTGCATCTACATCACTTATTGCTTTTGAAATAACAAAACCAGAGTTTTGTATATTATCTTTATCATGCCCACCACTAATCCCACTACTGTTAGCTTCACCTTCAGATTTTGCTTGCGTTAAAGCCAGACCAATTGATGCACCTTTCTTAGTTCCAGTAGCAGTTGCTGATACGCCCACACTATTTGGATCTGCAAACGCATTACTATCAACAGTGCCAGTATTAATTATAAGATCTTTGTCCTTTCCACCATTGATGCCTTGAGCGTCTGCATTAGCAAGCGTATCTGTTGATACCCATGAACCTGTTCCAGTAACTGAGAACTTAGGTGCATCCGTTTTTTTCTGCATACGTAAAGTAACATCTACCGCAACTGCAGTTGAAAGCGCATCACTATCCGTCGTTAATAATCCATCATTAATAACAACATCTTTACCATTACCTAATTCTATACCCGTACTACTAGCATGTGCCTCAGTATTAGACTTTAGTAATTTAGCACTTGCATTAAGTAGCGTGTCTTTTAAGATTTGTGCATCAAAATTAACCACATTACTATCTGCATCTGCTAATGAACGCGCCTGTATTTCGCCTTTACTCTTAACAACATCATTACCTTTACCAGCATTAATACCTGTTGTAGTGCTATAAGCTTCTGTTGTTGCTTTTGCTAATAAAGCATTCACGGTGAGTTTAGTACTGGCTTGCTCTAAATCGACATTAATATTATTAGCATTGGCATTCGATATAGCTTCAGCCTTAATTGTTCCCGTTTCATCATTAAACAAAAAATCATTACCAGAACCGGTATCGGAACCGGTTGCATATGACCTCGCTTTTGCGCTGACATCAGTTAAACCCGCACCAAGTGACCAGGGAGATTTAAACGGAACAGGGTCACCTGGGTTAGGTGGAGGAGAATTTGACGGTGGCTTAATGGTAGCAGCTACACGATTGCTCGTTGATACTGCTTCACTTTTTGCGATGACTATTCCACTATTAAAAACATTATCATTTCCAGAATCTGAGTTAATACCCATCACGTTTGATAATGAACTAGTTGCAAGATTTGCAATATAGACTGTAGGTAAAACGCTGAGTTGTTTTATCTTTGTGAAATCCGTGTAGTTCGTTGTAACTCGAACGCTCCAGGATAGTACATCAGAAGTTGCCGTGGCCGACAAGGTACCTTCATTAATAATATTATCATTTCCATCACCACTATCGATCCCAATTGAAAATGTTTCGGCAGATGTTGATGCATCAGCAACAGGTTTATCGGCAAAAGCTTCAGGAAAATCAGATAATACAAATGGGTTTGTTATTGCATTTGCTTTCCATATGAAATCAAACGAATCGGTATCAGCAACAGAGCTAACCGTCAAAATACCGCTGTTATATATAGTATTGTTTCCATATCCACCTATTAATCCATATGATTCAGCATATGATTTGTTAGATGAATCAACTTTTGGTAAAAGTAATTTTGAAATAAAACTCAAATTTATAAACGAAATATCCAGATTAAATAGAGAGGTATCTGCGTTTGCAGTAACAAACATGTTATCACTATTAATAAGCACGTCATTGCCTTCACCACCATTTATACCTTTTGAAAATGCTTCAGCAAGTATTGCAGTGCCGCCCGTAGAAATTTTTGCCAAAGAAAAATCAAGTTCCTTAGTGCTGGCGTCAGAGTCAGAGAAAACATTTAAAGAGCCCGCATTATGTAACCAATCACTACTATGACCTCCATCCAGGCCAGTCGCCCATGCCTGTGCTGTAGTTGATAATAAACCTGAGGCTGCATTTAAGGCAGATAATTCAACTTTCCATGAATTAGCATCGGCTATCGCTTTCGTCTCAAGAATTCCGCTCGTTTGTATAAAATCATAGCCTTTACCACCCTGTATACCCACAGCAACAGCATCAGCAATCAATGGTGAGCGAAGTTCTTTTCCTTGCAAGACATCAAATCCATTCAACTGAATTAAAACTGAGTCAATATCTGAAATCGCTTTTACTTTTATTGTACCCGCATTTTGAAGTACATCATTACCATCACCCCCATCGATACCAACTGCACCTGACCATGCCAAATCAGTTGCATTAATATTTCTGCCACCACCAATCAAATTGATATCAAAATCAAGGATATTGATAGTCCCATTGCTAGTTACATATAAAAGTCCGTTATTAATAAGAATGTCTTTACCATGATTACCCATCAACCCATAAGATAAGGAAAACGCATTACGACTAGCATTACCAGTATTTACCAACTCCAGGGAAAAGTCATTAATGTCTATTGTTGATTTTGACTTTACATCGAGCAGACCATTATTAATAATAAAATCATTGTTATTATTTCCTGAAACACCAACTGAAGAAGAAATGGCTGTTCCGGTTTGATTAGATAGAGTAGAGTCTAGCGACACAGTAAGCTCGCCATTATTTAAAATACGGTCATAACCTTTATTTCCATCAATACCTATACCAATAGCTGGAAGTTTTATCAGTTTTGATAAATTGTTATTTTTTGACTTTTTATATTCATGCTTTTCATTATCATCATGATCATAGTCATACTTTTTAATAGATGATCTTTTATAATAATGCTTTTCCTTATCATCAGACTCATAAAATAAATCAATGCTTGAACTGGAAGAAGATGAAACTGTAAGATTGATATTACTGTTATTAATAATTTTATCGTTTCTCTTTGTACCTTTTACAGCAGTAACAGGTTTATCACCTGCTAGCTCATTAATAGTTATGGGATCATTAATAATAATTTCATTATATTTTTTATACTTCTTATATTTATCCTTACAATAATCTTTATATTTTTTATTTTTATATTCCGCTTTGCATACGTGTTCCTCATGTTCTGTATTAGAACTTGCAAAAACCGGAAGACCGTAAGAAGGAATAACTAAGAAAAGAATTATTCTAAAATAATGAGGTGGTAACAGCATCGTTCATCTCCCTGAAGCCCAAATGCGTAACAAAATCACTCAATAAAACAGTGGTTTATAAGTTATAGATACACCGAATATCAAAAATTGAATCCATTATTGTGATGTAATTCGTATTTTCAGTAACTCATCATAATACATATTGATAATATTTCCATAAAAAATAAATTACTTCCGGTTTGTTTATAAATTAAAAAGCCATTAAAATAATAAGCATATTTTATCTATCAACACTTAGCTTTCTAATTACCGAAAAGCATTGAGGTATCCTGATTAAAATATATAAAATAAAAATACCTTGCATCAGTGGTCACTAATATATGAATGGTTTTGAACAGTTAAAACTTTGGGCACGTTACAATCGCGTAACGGCAACATTAATTGCTCTTAGCATTATCGTTGCAGTATTTTCCAAGTTGGGCAGGGACTTCCAGTTTCTTCACGTGCTGTTTATTTCCGAATACCGCCAGGGACTACCAGAAATTCTCAGCGGCCAGCTATGGCGTTTGATCACGCCTATTATTATTCATTTTGGCATTATGCATATCGTGTTTAACTTGTTGTGGCTTTACCAGTTAGGTAGTGCGGTAGAGCAACGGCAACATTCAGATCGCATGTTTACACTGGTTATCATTATTTCGGTACTCTCTAACCTGGCACAATACATGTGGAGTGGCCCTATCTTTGGCGGCATGTCAGGTGTTGTTTATGGACTGCTAGGCTATGTTTGGGCCCAGGGAAAATATAATCCGCGTGCAGGCATCGGTTTAAATCAAAGTACGACGGCTATGATGTTAGTTTGGTTTGTTGTTTGCTGGTTAGGCTTGGTTGGTAACATTGCAAACATGGCCCACACCATTGGGTTGGTTTGTGGGGTCATTCTAGGTCTACTTTATTCACCACAATGGATACGGAAACTTAAACACAATTAGTATAAGCATGCCTTCTGACTGAGTAGATGAAAATGTGTTATCAGCAAAATCCTTTTATTATCCAAATGATGGCAGATTAAGCACTTTTGGTAATACAAATTCGTCAGGATAATCCACTCTTACTAAATATAAACCATGTGGTGGTGCTGTAATCCCGCCCAGGGTACGATCTTTTAATTCTAATACTTCTCTTGCCCAACCTGGTTCTTGCTCAGCCGCTCCAATTGTCATTAACACGCCGGCCATGTTTCTCACCATGTGATGTAAAAATGCATTAGCTTCTATATCTAAAAAAATAAAATTTCCCTGACGCGAAATGTCAAACTGATAAAGAGTTCGAACAGGTGATTTTGCCTGGCAACCTAACGCTCGATAGGATGAAAAATCATGCTCACCTATTAAATGGTTAGCCGCCTCTTGCATACGTTGCTCATCAAGTTTTCGATAATCCCAACTGACCAGGCCATTTAAATAGGATGGCCTTACAGCTCGTGAAAAAATAACATAGCGATAAGCTCGGCGAAAAGCTTTAAAACGAGCATGAAATTCATCACTTATTTCCTGAGCCCATAATATAGTTACACTATCGGGCAAATTGGCGTTAACGCCTTTCACCCATTGATAGGGTTGACGTGAGACTTCTGTATCAAAATGAATGATTTGTTCGGTAGCATGCACACCTGTATCGGTTCGTCCGGCACAGACTACTCGCACAAAATGGTTAGCTACTTTGCTTATGGCTTTTTCTACCCCTTCCTGTACAGAAGGCGAGTGTTCCTGAAACTGCCATCCACAAAATGCGCGACCATCGTATTCTATGCCTAAAGCAATTCTCATATTGTTGTTCTCAAAGTGCAATTCTCATATCGATGTACTTTACGTGATTACTGAATCAGTTCCTAAACTTATAAACAAGAAGGCCACACCTGGAGGTGTGGCCTTAAGAAAAAGTTGTAAGTTTTTAAAACTAAAAACTTAAGTAACTTTATGCTACTTTACGCAATTTGTCCCAATAACGATTGCGCTTCTTCTTTTTGAGTACTGCTTCCCTCATCCATTACCTCATCCAGAATACTGCGTGCACCTTCCGGATCACCCATATCAATATAGGCTTTTGCAAGATCTAATTTTGTTCCAACTTCATCACCACCACCAATATCTGCATCAGCCGTATCAGAAGCATCAAGGTTTAAATCTAAAGAACCATCATCACTGCCACTATCAAAATCTAAACCGGCATCAGCACTATCACCACCAATATCAAGATCAAAATCCAATCCACCACTATCTCCAGTAGCAAGTGCATCTGATGTACCCATATCTAAATCCACTGCAGGTTCATCACCAGCAACATCCAGATTGAAATCAAGAGCAGCATCTTCAGTAACAAGGTCTTCCGCTGAATCAGTTGTTCCCATATCGAGATTGAAATCAAGATCTGCCGCTGGCTCTTCTCCGCCAATATCGAGATTAAAGTCCATATCAGCTGATTCAGTTTTAGCTGTGCTTTCTCCTAGATCAAGATTAAAGTCCAAATCATCATCAGTTGTTTCTGCTGCACCACTCAAGTCAGCTGCTGCAAAAACACCTGTTTCTAAACCTATATCCATAACCTGGCTATCTGTCATTGCCATGCCAGGATCATCAATCGCCGGTACCTCACTTGTCGCAGGAATATCTGCAGCTCCACCAGCCTGATTAAACAACGGGTTACCCGGAGCAATTTCTGATCCCATTGCAACAACCTTAGCCCACAATGGATTTTCGGCTTCATTTCCGCCCAGGCTGGCATAAAAGTCTTCTGCTGACGATTCAAATGCAGCTTTATTTTGTGTTGCATGGTAGAGCTCTAGTAATTTAGCCCGAAGTTCCATTCGACCAGGTTCACTTTTAATCGCTTCATTGAGCCGTTCTTCTGCAGCTTCATAACGCCCATATGCCATAAAGACATCAGCTTCAGTTAATGGATCAACTTCACTATCATCAGCTTCAATTGCGCTTGCGCCGCTCATGGCAAAATCACTTAAGAAAGAAGACTCTTCAGAGAATGTAGTTGAGTCACCACTTACCGGACCAGATGCTTCACCTGCTGCTGCAGTTGCAGCACCAGTAAGAATACTTTCCTGGAAGTTATCACCCTGGCTGCGACGTCTGATAACAATGACAACAATAATTAATAAGAGTAAAGCAATGGGGGCGGCGATAAACAATAAACTGTCGCCACCTAAGCTAATTCCTGAAACAAGTCCTGTTACAGTAGCAACGACAGAAGTCACAACTCCCATCACTGTATCCATTATGCCTTGTTCAGCATTAGTATCAGTTTGTTCTTTTTCAGCTATTTCTGCTGCAAGTTCTACGGGTGATTTTTCAGGTTTAGGTTGTTCTGCTACAGGCTCTGCCACTTCTGGTTTTGCCGTTTCAGTTACGACAGGTTCTTCTTTAAGTTCTTCTGCAGGTTGATCTGGCTCTTCAATGACAGGGTCTGGCATTGCCGCTTGTTCCTTACCTGGAACTTCAACTGGTTGTTGATTCAAGCTGGACAACTGTTGTTGCAATGCCGCTAACTCATCATCTTTAACTGAGATTGAGCGCTGTAAGCGGTTAAGTTCATCTTCTAATGATTGTAACTTGTTGTTCAATTCAACATTACGAGTACGCATCGTACCCGCATCAGCTTTCGCCTGACGTAGCTGATCCTGCATTGTTGCCAAATCATTATTTAATGTTTCTTCGTTCGCACCGCCACCAGCAGTTAAAGTATCACCATCAGGTGATGACAATGTCAATTCACCGCTGGCATCAGTAGACTCGGAGTCACTATCAGCCACACTCTCGCCAGCCATAATAGGTTGCACACCGGCAGCATCAGCAACTTGCTGGCGATAGCTGTTCCAGTTTTCTGTTTGTTCAATAAAAGAATTAGCCGCTTCTTTTCTTGAGAACGAGGTTAATACGGAAGGATCTGCAATTCGTAAAACATGACCAACTTTTAAACGATGTACGTTATTATCAACAAAAGCATCGGGATTACTTTGTAACAGCGCCATCATTACTTGATAAACACTAACGCTATCATCACCCTGACGAAGTTTTTCAGCAATATTCCAGAGATTGTCATTCTTCTTAACAATGCCGTAATCTAAATCACCCATTTCACCGTCAGCGACAGCGACTTCTTCAACAGGCTCTTCTTCTACGACAGATTCATCAGATTCACTATAAGCAGTTAAAGGTATACGAGGCCATAACTCACCAGAGGCATCATCTTCAAACGCTGAGTCAGGATCAAATACTTCCGGCGCAGGTTCAGCCATTTCAACTGCTGGAGGAATATCAACTTCAACAGCAGGCTCAACCATTTCAACTGCTGGCTCAATATCGACAACCGGCTCAAACTCTACAGCGGGTTCAACTGCAACTTCAGGCTCAATAACTGCTTCAGGTGCAGCAATGGGTTCCATTTCAACAACTGGCTCAGGCATTGGAGCAGGTTCGCTAACCGGCTCAACAAATGGAGAGGGTTCATCAACCACAGCGACAACAGGTTCTTCTACTACAGGTTCTGGAGCAGTTGTTTCTGCTACAACAGGAGCGGGGTCAGCCAGTTGTTTAGACGCACGACCAGGAGGATCAATTAACATGGTGTATTCGCGAAGCATACGACCATTTTTCCAGTCTAATTCCAGAAGGAAATTCATGAAGGGTTCACGCACCGTTTCTGTCGTGGTTACATGTATATAGTAATCACCATTAGATTGTTGTTTAACTTTAAATTTAAGTTTATTTAACAGAGCAGTACGATCAATGCCTGAACGTAAAAAAGCTTCTTCTGTGGCAAGCTTAATTGTCAAACTCTGAACATCGTTTTCACTTGCGGACAATAAAGCCACTTCAGCATTCAGTTTTTCATTTAAAGAAGATTTTAACTTAATTCCACCAAATCCCAGTGCCTGTACCGCCATAGGCGACATCGTGAGACCAGCAGATATTATAAAAATGGCTACTTTACGCAGCATAACAACTCTCCACATCATTTAGCGTCCCTCAACGCAACAGCTATATTTCGGTGTATTTTCTTATTTTTCAACAACTTACCTAAATATAGCTCGAAAATTCTTTATAAGTATGCAGTAACTATAGCTTATATGTAAAGTTTTACCAAAATTTCTGCTATTTGAACAGCATTTGTTGCCGCTCCTTTTCGCATATTATCCGTCACAATCCACAGATTAATGCCATTTTCAGTCGAAATATCTTCACGAATTCGTCCAACAAAGACCGAGTCCTTACCAGCTGCGTCTGTTACAGGTGTCGGCCATTCATTTTCATTCATTATTTCAATACCATCGGCATATCGCAATAATTCATTAACTTTCGCGGCAGAAATTTTTGTCTTAGTTTCAATATGTATGGAAGCAGCATGTCCTATAAAAACGGGAACACGTACTGCGGTTGCATTAACCTTTATTGACTCATCATTAAATACTTTTTGTGTTTCCCAAACCAGTTTCATTTCTTCATCGGTATAACCATTATCAAGAAGCTCTCCCACTTGCGGTAAAATATTAAACGAAATTTGTTTTGAATAGGTTTTGCATTTCACATCACGAAAATTTAGCAAGGCGGCTGTTTGTGAAGCAAGTTCTTCTGCAGCGTCTTTTCCTGAGCCAGAAACGGATTGATACGTTGAAACATTAATACGCTTAATTCCGACCTCATCATGAATCGGTTTTAATGCCATTAACATTTGAATGCTGTTACAGCTTGGACTTGAAACAATCTTACGTTTACTCACGTTTTCAAGCGCAGCTTCATTCACTTCAGGAATGATAAGTGGTACGCCATTATCATTTCTAAAAGCCGGTGTACGATCAATAACGATGCAACCTTGAGAGGCCGCTTTTTCTGCATACTCTTTTGACACTGCTTCAGTTGAAACGAAGAAAGCCAGCTGCACTCTAGAAAAATCAAAAGAAGCGACATCCCCTATTTTTAAAGCATACCCACTAAACTCTAAACGCGTGCCCGAAGATGCCTCGCTATCAAGCAGGAATATTTGGCCAACAGGAAATTTTCGTTCTTCTAGAACTTCAAGCAAGGTTTCACCGACTGAAGTGGTCGCACCAACGATTGCTATATCTACTTTTTCTATCATAAAAACACTCTGTAATTAAACTTTAAAACACATGTCTTTGCGAAGGAACAAAGTGACTGTGGCAATCTCATGATGAATTACATTTTTCTTGAGATTGCCACGCCATAAAAAGCATGGCTCGCAATGACGAGGAA
>Ga0316204_10006399_pt1 | contig 18169 bp, 6 predicted proteins | sample 6monrhotite_MG_2_FD_205661 | JGI IMG/M metagenome (GOLD analysis project Ga0316204, IMG submission 205661) | Microbial mat bacterial communities from mineral coupon in-situ incubated in ocean water Damariscotta River, Maine, United States -... | ecosystem: Environmental > Aquatic > Marine >... | reverse complement strand
ACGCGGTAGTATGGTGTGTGCCTGAGAGAAAAATCTAAGTTAATATAAGTAAGAAATATATGCTCAGGCTGCAGATTTAATCGCTATTGTTTGTAAAAGAAAAATTTGGTGCGGAATGTGAGTTATAAGTTAACTTGTACATTATTAAGTGGTTCGCTCTCTCATATCGAACCTGGTTTCAAAGATGGGAAATATTCTGAAGAAGTAAAAACTAAACTGCTGGAAGATTTTCAGAAAATCAAGTCTTTTGTAGAAAAGAGAAAATCAAATGAAACCTGTTTTTTTTAATGGCAAAGATATCTAACCAGACGTTGTTGCAGATTTATAACAGTCGCTTTGTGCTATAAAAATTGCACTTATGACTTGAATTCGCGAGAAATAACAGCGGCTAATTGAAGAAGAGAATTATTTTCCCCAAGATTGTTAGTAAAGAATTTCATTAAATGACTGTCCAATTATTTTTCTGTCAAATCAAACATCTTGCATTCTACCGCAAGATGTTTCTGAGTATAGGTGATTTATTGTACTGGACAAATGTCAACTAACTGCTTTTGACTAGTAGTGCTCTGTGGTATAGGTTGATCATCGCAATCATTACTGCTGCCACGAGCTAGACGTGACGACGTAAAATTACTGCAACCAGCTGTATTACACGCTCGAACTTTGAAGTAATAATTACTCGGTACGTAAGTACTCCAAGAAGTTGTCGGCGCATTCACAGTCCTGACATAATAGTAAGAACTACCGCTTGATGAGGTGCTGCTTTTATATATTTGGTAGTAATTAGCTTGGTTCACTGAATACCAATCTAAATAGTTTGAACCATTACTATAATTTGTTATATAAAAATTTCCTGGGACACCAGGTGTTGTAATACCTGAACCACCATCAATACACGTGTGCCCATAAGAATGAAACAAATCTTCAATGGCTGATCCGTTTGCTAAATGAGCACTCACTAAGTCTGTACCAAAATCACACGCATTATAAACGTCAGATTTCAGTAAACTAAAAACAGGATACAATTCATTTGAATTTGGAAGATATAGGTTGTCTCTTATGTACCCACCAAATTCATTTACAATAGGGCTCCCTGAAATTCCATTTTTAAAACGAGCTAAGGAATCTGAACTACTGTCTAAAATATCCCAGAAAATACCGTGCATAAACCAGCTGTCAAAATCTGTCCGGTTTAAGCTCATTGGAACAGTGTATCTATCGAATCTATCCATCAAAGATATTGCATTACTTTTAGAAGTCCAGTAATTGGTGCCACTGACCCTCACTTTGTCATAAAAATTTAACATGGTTTTGTATTCAACGAATGTCGCCCAACCTTCTGCTAAGGAGATATGTTTTCCAGCAGTAAATGAAGGCTCACTACCATCAGAATAACTACCTCCATTAAGAATAGAATTGCTTATCTCGGCAGAGACTAGTTTTGCCCAATGCCACGCACCAGCCTGGCGAGAATGAGAATAATGACCTGATTCATGAAATACAACTTGTTCAATTTCTGCCGTACTTACAAATCCTGATGCTCGATTAAATCGCTTTAAACCAGTAAAAAGCATGTCAGGCTGCAGTCGAGCCGGCAACAGGTTAATTAAAAATGAAGCAACAGAATTAACAACGACATCCCAAACTTGTGATTGTCCAATTCCCGCAATTGCAGCCATTGATGATAAATTGCGATGATGATTAAACATTGGCGTTGCGGCGGCACCAGACCCATTTTTCCAGACCCATACATTGGCTCCAGATATGAGTTTATTGATCCCATTTGATGCCGCAAAGTCATTATATTTTACCAGTCCATTATGTACTGTACTTTTGTACCATAAGCGATCATCACCGAAGTAAATATTTTTGGTTCTACCATTAGAGCTTCTTCTGATTGTCATTAAATGATCTGATACTTGAATGCCCAGCATTTCATTCCATGACTTTCTAATGGTTGCAATATTACTACGCCATTTAGCTCGTATTCGAACTTTGCCTCGATATTTCTTAGGAGAGCTAAAATACCCGTTGTTATCAGTGTGAGTATAGCGCCACCAAATACCACGACCAATACTGATTTTAGCTTGTCTTAACGGCTGCATCTTTACAGAGGGATTGGTATTCGCTAAATCTGTATTTTCAACCATCACATAACCGTTTGGACGATACCGTCTACCAAATGCTTTTGTTGTGACTGGTGGAGCCACTTGTGGTCCTATCGGATCTTCTGCTTCTATAACTTCAGAATCTAAGCAAACAACTTCACTATCTCTACATCCATCTTCGTTTTTCCATCCCATTAATTCCAAGGATAGTGTTTCAACGTCATACTCTTCTTCCTTTGGTTGGTATACCTGCTCGATAATTTCATAGGGCAAGCCACTAGGCATTGTGTAATCAAGGGGAATAACTGTAAAAACCGGATAAAACAGGTCTGATTCATCCGTTGGATTGTTATAGTAATCACCTTCAACAGTGATCTCATAATCTAGTGGAAAATCGTGTAGAACAATGGTTCCATCTTCAGAACCATCCAACGTATTGAGTGCTTCCAAATGAGCTTCTGTGGTTGGATTAATACGAATATATTGGTGGGTTGCCTGAAGGAGTGCTTTTCCTTGGAACGGTGAATCTATAGTTTCACTATTATACCTATCGAACGCATTTTGCATATTCTGTACAGAATATGGGTTATTTAACCTTTCTTCTATTCTGATTTGTATCTTATTTTCTGACTCTACCTGTCTCGCTGCAGTATCAACTGCCGCATGTGAACTCTGACCATCAGTGATAAAGAACAATATCAGCAATAGTATTATTGATATTCTTTTAAAATTTATTATTTGCATATGTACTCTCCATATATAAGTATTGAAAGATTTGAACTAAATATTTCTATTTCCTACCTTACTACCAATATCGATATCAACTAAACCAAGGCTCAAAAAAACCAGTCTATAAATATTTCAGTCAATAAACATTAATTTTCTATGAAAAATTTGTGAACCTTTTATTAAGAAGTTATTAACCTATATTAATCAGCCAAAAATCGTATAATTCAGTGACTCAATAAAATCAGATATTCACCCTGAAGTCATACGCGAATAGATGATTAGGTCAAGTTTACTCAAGACAAGATAGTAAGCTGAAATTGGAGGGAGAACCTTTTAGTAGTGGGGACTAGGATTATTCATTGAGGGAATTGTTCTTGAATCCATGCTCAACGAGATAGAGCGCTGATAATATAACAAAATAGGATAGAATAGGTGGCAAAACACAGAGGTACTTCATGAATTCAGAGAAACCAATAAAAGCGATGGATATAGCTAAAAGCTCGAGCAAGTCAGTCTATCCCGAACCGTTTGTTTCTATGATGAAAGGTCGATGCTATATCTAGAAGTAGGCGACCGAATGTCAGGAGATCAAGTTGAGTATCCAAATGATGATTTATGTGCCAAATCTAGTGAAGACGGATCATGGTCGTTCTACCACAAAGATGGTAAACCTTACTAACATGCCACTTAACCATCGACTCCACTCTAACCGGCTCTAGGTGGAGCCGTTAGGCGAAATAAAGGAAAATCATGTCGAAGCTAGTCTTAACAACTACCAGGCTGAGTTTAAACTAATACACCTAAATCTGTTAACACCTAAATCAACAAGGTATGCCAAACTTATTAACATAGATTGGCCAAATCTCATGAAAACGACGGATCGAATATTTCTCCGCGAAAGGCTCTCCGCTAAGAACTCGCCTTTTATTTTTACTCCTTAATTTGTCAACGTGATGTCCGAGTTCATGAAGAAAAATATGCATCAGCATAAATGCCTTTGCCTGTGATTCGGTAAAGTAGCAGATCCAGAAAATCTCCTCTCTTTCATCGACAAGTTCTGTTTTTCTCTCATTAACAACTCCGAGAATTTTAATCAACCACGAATGTTCCTTATAGTAGAATTCATTTAACTCGACCCATAGATTTTTTCGCCAAGCGGATAGCCAAATCACACCTGTATTTTCATGATAGTTATGAGTATAACAACCGTCATAATCATAATCTCCAGAGTCTAAAATAATAGACTTTATTCCTTTAGAAATTTTTTCCCAATCAGGAATGATTTCTATAAAATCGTGGATGTCTCTTTTACTAACTACATGTTGATAATTTCTATTAGGACTACGTCTATCAACGATCCAACCTTGTTGAGCCGTTTTAACATGATTGTTTTTTCTTTGCACGTGTCCACCAATAACTTTCGGCGAAGTTTTTCTATTGTAATTTGGTCTCATAACTTATTTCCTTTTACAGATCAGCATTCAACACACATCAAGATGCGTGTTGAAGCCAAAATTTTAATTGGGTTTATTCTCGGAAATAGTGATCCCGCAATGAACCATCGAACCGACCAGATTTAAGACAACACGCCTTAAAATCTATGCCTAGATCCACAAGGGCAAAGATCATTTCTTCCGAGTTTTTCAGAAAGCTCTTTAGTACCGTGAACGATTCGATCGCCACGTTTTACATTTGTTTCTGAGGGGTAACCTTTCTTTCTTTTACTAGTCGATTCGAAAAAAGAAATTATGAGTTGAAGTATTAAATCGCATGATGCACCTCCAAGTGATTAGCCTTATGCTGTGAGTGCGTGTGCGATTATATTTGATCGCTAAATAATATTCCAGATCTTTTTTAGTTGTGGTAGTTTCACAAACCAACACTCTGCAAAAAACATTCTGTTTGAGTTTTTAATTGTTTTATATCCACATTCGCATTAGATAAACGAAATAAACCCTGGATATAAGTAACCAAAATAAAAGACAATTGTTTAGCGGGAAATGAGATTGACGTAAAGTTTAAATCGATTGAGCGTTGAATTCTTTCAGTCATAAATTGCACGAACGATTCTAAATCCTTGTATAAAAAAGTCTTGATTTGTTCATCACACAAAACTTCAGCGGTCATACTGTTGACGATTAAACACCCGTAAGGTTTATCTTTCGATTCGAGTGTTTTGAAAATTTCCACAAACAATGCTCTAATTCCGAGAGAAAAATCATCATGACTGATTAATGCCTCTTGCCGTTTATATGTAAACTCTTGATTGTAATAATCTAAAGAACGCAAAAAAACAGTCTTTTTATCCTTAAAACAATGATAGAACGAGCCATTTAACATGTCCATTTCGTGCAAAAGTTGCTTCAAAGAGGTATTCGAATAACCTTGTTGCCAAAATAGATGCATCGCTCTATCTAGCGCCTTAGTCTCATCAAATACTTTTGCTCTACCCATTTTAAGAACGCTCTAACTATAAATCATAGAGCTATACAATACTTGAGTATTGACTCAAATACAAATAAGCGCTATATTTACATACTTGAGCAATCAATCAACTATAAGCAAATATATAAAGAGGTTAAACATGCCGAAAGTATCCGTTATTGTCAGTGGAAATATCCAAAACCAAGAAAAAGTCGATCAATATAAAAGCATTGCTGGTTCAGTGATGAAAAAATACGATGCAACACTACCGCCAAAGTCTTACCAAGTCGGTGAAGTATTTGCAGGAAGCGCGTCGCCATCATTTATGTTAGAAATTGAATTTCCAAATAGCGATAAAGCCATAGCGGCTTTTAATGACCCTGACTATGTATCAGCGATCGATAGCCGCGATGAAGGATTTGGGGATTTGAGTATTTTTATGGTTGGTTAATAAGTGAAACTGCACAGGATTGACTTCGATCCAGCGATTACAAGCGGAAATCATTCTACAATATGTTTATATTTGACTAAAAACTGTGATTTTCTCTCGTATCATTTTGAATATTTGTTGGCGTTGTTTTTTCGAAAAAGCAAAATAATCAAATACTATTTTTGAGTCATCTTTTCCGCGGATAATAACTAATATTGTAAATCCATAGCCAAATTTCAAACTTAATAATTCGCTCCACAAAATCTTTTTTATCTCTCCATACGAATTAAAAGTTATCCCTGAATCACTAAGTTCAATTTCACATTCTGAAACTTTTGATTTTCCTGAATTAAATATTACCAGCCAAATCGTTATTAAAGTAGGGATCGATATTAGTATTAACAACTCTACTTCATCAAAAACGGGTCGTTTTTCTTTAAAGAAATATGCAAATAAATAAGGTATTAACACTATAAAGATGAACACGCCGAAAATTTTTATAAATCGATTGATTAATCCTTGCATCCTAGATTGCTTATAATTGATCTGATTGCTCATAACTTAGCTTTATCTTTTCCCTATAAATTTGGATAGTTGTACAAAAAATTGATATTGAATTTAATTTAAACGCCCACTAAGAGTACTTGTTTTTGCTAATTAAATCAATAGATTATTAACTGCTTCTCATCTCATTTCTAATGTTTATAGCCTTTCGTAGTTAAATAAACATCAAGCAATTCCTGATATTGCCGATAAAAATTATGTCGACTAGTTCTCATATTATTGAGCATTTTCTAAAGCAACGACTACTATTTAACAAGGGCTACCTTGTGCGAAAGCCTTGGTTCGCAAAGCTACCGGTCTAAAGGCGCATCACACCTGAGTGTGCTACGCCTAAGATAGCGGGGTTGCTAAAAGTAATCCTTCTTTTGGTGATCTTCTTTGCCTGCCTTAAATTAATTTAGTCCTAGTCCAAAAACTTATTACGGAGTCACCGAATGGATAGCAAGCTGACTAAAACGTCTATGATTCAATCGCTTTTTAGAGTATCCACGCTTTTTTTTATCTTGTTCATCAACACACTCCAAGCATCGATCTTAAGCGGAACAATAAAACAACAGTCGGACGAACCGCTAGAAGGCGCTTTTGTTATGCCTTTTCAAGTCGTGGCTGGGGATTTCGTCCAAGCGGGAGATTTGATTCAAGTTAGTGCTGACGGTAGTTATTCTTACACTGTCAATAATGGCGATTATATTTTACGAACTTACTTTTTTGCATCCGACATTACGCTTGAAGGAAAACCTTATAATGTCACATTAACAACCGAAGATTTTGTCGTATCAGGCGACACTTCACGAGATTTGGTATTCGACTTTTTATTAGTTTCAGGCACAACTGTTGACGAAAATAGTGTACCAGTGGAAGGTGTAGAACTTACTACAAGCAAGGAATGGTTTGGTCCTGAACAAGGCACTCTATCTAAACAATCACAGCACAATATCATTCACCTGAATGGTAGTAGTGTTTCAGATGCGAATGGCAATTACAGCATGCTATTATTTCCGACTGCAACTTGTATTGCATCGGATTACTTCGTCGATGATGCTGACTGCTTATATGACATAACAGTTACGCCGCCAGCTGGTAGTAATTTAGAAACAATTACTGAATTAAATTATGCTGTCAGCAATACTCAAACCCTTGACTTAATTATTCCTTACAGCGATCAAACCGCAACAAATATAATATCCGGTCCCTTCGTGAAAAATATTAGTGATAACTCCGCTGTAATCGAATGGCAAACAGATGAAATTTCTACAAGTTCGGTCGAAGTAGTCAACGGCTCAACTTTTACCAACAACCAACTGACTACCCGCCATAGTATGCTCGTAACAGGACTGGGTTCGAACACCGATTACATTGTTCGTGTTCAATCCGATGACGCGCAAGGTAATCAATCTCAAGTACTTTCGAAAAGTTTTAGCACGCTCAATATTGCTGACTCAATTGCGCCGCAATTCATTTTAGGTCCCGTTATTTCGTCGATTAGTTTCGACCGTTTTGTCATCGCTTTTTGTTCGGATGAGCCAGTTATCGGCACGCTAACTGTAAGTAATATTTCAAGTAATACTCCTGACTCAAATGACTTTGTAATATCTGAAGCTGCAAATTGTCATGAAATATTGATCCCTGGTTTGTCAGCGAATACGGCATACAACATTTCGATAAGTATCAACGATTTGCAAGCCAATGGACCAACTTATAGTCCGAGTAAAATTACGACCACTTTATCTTTAGTAGACACTATACCAGCCAATATTTTATTAGGTCCAGTAATTACCGATATTACTGATACAACTGCCCGAGTCATGTGGACGACCGATGAGCCAACCACCAGCGATGTATCGTTTAACGATGGCATAGTTTATCAAGTTCTAAACGACGATAGTCTAAGTACTTTTCATTCAGTTCCTTTGGTCGGACTAACTCCAAGCACCAGTTTCTTCTTGACTGTTTCTTCTTTAGATGCAAGCAATAATGGTCCAAGTCTTTCGCAAATATTGACTTTCACTACAAATGCTAATTCCGACACCAATCCACCCTTGATTATTGGTCGCCCGTTGGTCGAAAATATCACCGAGCAAAGTGCCGTTTTTACCTGGCAAACCGATGAATCCGCTACCAGCATTCTGTTACTCGGAACATCTAAATCAAATCTATCCAGAGAAGAAAATAACACTGCGTTTACCAATCAGCATGAGTTAATTGTTACCCGTCTTGATCTCGATACCACTTATTTTTATCAAGCAATATCAACAGATATTGCAGGTAATCAGAGCGCTTCTGATATTTTCTCTTTCAAAACCAAAACCGAAGCACCAACTAATCAAATGGCTATCCGTTCCGGACCCATCGTGGAAAATGTGAGTAGCGCTAGCATAACGATCAGTTGGGAAACTGATGTGAATGCAGACAGCCGGTTAGTGTGTGAATCGACAGACGAAGTCATGGAAGTTAATCGAATTGATCGAATTAAATCTCACCGACTCACGCTAGTTGGGTTGCAATTAGAAACCGGCTATCGTTGCAGTGTTTTTTCCACCGACTTACAAGGTTTTATTGTCAGTGCGGTGATCAGTACTTTTACTCTACCCGAGCAAGATACAACCGCGCCGCAGTGTATTGCACCTTCACAGGCAAACGGACTGGCGACCACCGCAGAAATAATATGGCAAACCAATGAACCTGCAAGCGCCGTCATTCATTATCGCGAAAAAAATGCGACTGATTGGTTGCAAATATCCGACCTTGAATATCGACAATCCGGCTTTCAAGTCATATCTGAATTAACTCCCGATACAATCTACGAGCAACAGATTTCAATCACGGATACCTCAGGCAATACTGGCATTTGTGCATTAGTCGAATTTAACTCGGACGCAGTGGAAACCATCCCCACCCCAGCTTTTAGTATTCAACCTTTTATAACCGACATCTCTCATGAAAACGCAACGGTTAACTGGAGTACAGAATTACCATCGAATGCACAGATACGTTTTGGATTATCCGATACCGTACTGGCTGAATCTGCAGCTGATAGTGAATTCAAACAATCTCACGCTATAACACTAACCAGCTTGCAAGCCGAAATAACCTATTTTTTAACTGTCGATGCTTACAACTCTATCGGCGATTTAACCAGCAGTGACTTAGTCAGTTTCACCACAACCGCGTTGCCAGTGGTAGAAATATTGCCAGCAAAAATTATCAGCGGTCCTTATGTAAAAAGCATCACTAATATCTCAGCCGTAGTCGAGTGGCAAACGGACAAATTAGCTAATAGCAATGCGAGTATTGCAGGCGTTGGTAGTTTTAACAATGACGTAATGACAACATCTCACAGCCTGCCGCTCAATGGATTAAGTCCTGCGACTGATTACACAGTTGCAGTGACATCAACTGATGAATTCGATAACGCCACCGAGCCGACTAGTGCCAATTTTACTACTACCACAATCGCAAACACGACCGCGCCTCAATTTGTACAAGATCCAACAATTTCTTCGATTGATAATGATTCATTTATCGTCGCATTTTGCGCTGATAAACCTGTCACAGGGATAATTTCGATCAGTGGAATGGATTATACTTTAACTAATCTAGCCAGCTGCCACGAGATGAGCATTTCAGGTCTGAGTTCTGACACTTTGTACAGCGGAACTTGTAGTATTAGCGATGAAGCAGGCAATGGACCAACAATCAGTGATGTGTTTGAAGCGACCACACTCGCATTGATCGATTTATCAGCACCATTAATTTTATCCGGTCCAATTGTAACGGACATAACAACCAACAGTGCTATTGTTTCCTGGACAACTGATGAACCAGCAACTAGCGCTGTTTCTTTTACCGATGGAAATGTGACAAATGAATTGAGTGACGATGCGCTGGTCACAGATCATCAAATGTTATTGTCGGGATTAACCCCCAGCACGACTTACACTCTCACGGTCTCTTCCACTGATGCTCAGGGCAATGGATCAACTGTATCATCGCCCGTTGAATTTACAACGTTAGACGAGGCTATCGGTGGCGGTGTTGTAGACACAACAGCACCAACAATTCTCGCTGGACCTACAGTCGAAGATATCACCCATACAACTGCAATCATCTTATGGCAAACCAACGAGTCTTCTAGCAGCTCAGCGATGTTAGGCACATCGCAAAACAATTTAAATTTAACTTTTAGCGTTGATAATTTAACTAAAGAACATCGTTTACCTGTTAATAATCTAACAGCTGATACGCTGTATTATTTTCAAGTAACCTCAAGCGATGCCGCTGGAAACTCAGTCTCTAGCGAAGTTTTATCGTTCCGAACTTTAGCCGCAACAGTCGAGCCAATTTTACTTGAAATCATTTCAGGTCCTAACGTTGAAAGTGTCGATCTAAATAGCATCGCGATCAGTTGGCAAACAAATCTAAATGCGACCAGAAGACTCGTTTGCTCAGCCGATAGTGGCACATTGGAAATCTCCAATACAGATTTAGCTAAGTCACATTTATTAGTCCTAACTAATTTGCAAGCCAGCACAAGTTATCAATGTACGGTTTATTCAAGCGACTCTATTGGCAATTCCGCCACTGCGAATGTAGACGTAACCACTGACGATGGCTCCGATATTACCGCGCCAACTTGTGTAGAACAACCTACTGGGACTGGGCAGATCAATTCGGCTGAAATCACCTGGAAAACCGATGAGTTAACCTCATCAATATTGAAATATCGCCCTGTCGGTAGCCAAAATTGGTTGCAAGACGGTTCGTTAAATTTAAAAAGCGAGCATTTATTTTTTGTCGAGGGACTAACAGAAAATACAGACTACGAACATCAAGTGACAGTAACCGATCTTGCCGGAAACGCCACCACCTGTGATGATGGAATTTTTAACTCAGGAACCCCAGAAGCACTTCCACCTTTTGCATTCACCGTGCAACCTTTTGTGACTGATATTGGTGACAATGGTACAACCATTAACTGGAGTACTAACGAGGCATCAACCGCTTTACTTCATTTTGGATTAAGCCGTTCAACCATGAACAATGATCTACCCGATGGTTCATTATCAGGAGACCATTCTTTGAGCTTAACGAGTCTACAAGAAAATACCACTTACCATGTACAAGTGGATGCTTTTAATACTCGCGGCGAAACGATCATAAGTGAAATCGTCAGTTTTACTACAACCCATCCTAATAATGATTTTGACAACGATGGCATATTAAACGATCTGGATAATTGCCCATTAACACCCAATGTTGATCAGTTAGATGAAGACAATGATGGGTTAGGCGATGTTTGTGACGAGCCAGAAATTCCTGACGCAATTGATCCGCCGCCACCAGTTGAAAGATCAGGAATTAATTTGCGCGGGATTGTCACGGGAGAAGGCGCGCCAATTGAGAATGCACAAGTAACCATTTATGACAGACAACAGCAAGCAATCGAAACAGTACTCACCCAAATTGATGGTTCGTATATTTTTCAGTATTTATCTGCTGGTGATTATTACATTGGAGTCACGCCTCCAGTGAGTACTGGTTTTTCTTCTACACCGCTGGAAATAATTAGCGTTACTGATCAGGATTTAGTTCATTGGATCACTCTAATTGGCGATGCAAATATCCTATCCGGTTATTTGAAAGATAGTTCCGGTCGGGTAATCGATCATGTGCAGGTTAGCTTGCATTTACAAACGACAAGTAATCAAGTTGGCAATACCGTAACAACGGATGACACTGGCTATTTCGAATTTCCTGTCGCACCCAATACCTACAAACTGAGATCAAACATTAATCCATTTAGTGCTACGAATGCTAATCAAACGTTGCCAAGCTATTCTGTGCCGGATTTTGCTGCCGTTTTTCATGCTGCGGAAAATATTTTAGTGGATGCTGATACACAGTTAGACGTGATATTGCCTTTTGCCATATTGTCTGGACAAACTCTCGATGGTTTGGGAAATCCAGTCGCAGGTGTCAGCTTAATTAGTCGTCATCAATCCCAAAATGGCACGCAAAATTATTATTTAGATAATTATGCAACAGACTCAGCAAGTAATGCAATTTCAGATGTCAATGGCGATTTTTCTTTTGCTTTGTTTACCAACCAAGCGATTAACATTTCGCTGATCCCGCCAGCGGATCGCTCCGATCTTGCTGTCACTAACATTAATGGGTTAACTCTAAGTAGTGATAGCAATCAGAATTTTACATTAGTTGAAGGACAAACTTTGTCAGGCTATTTACGTGATAGTTTAGGGCGAGTGGTTGATAATACAAAACTCACTTTGCATGATCAAGATACCGATCAACAAATAGGGTTCGGCACGTTTACTGACGCTAGTGGATTTTATCAATTTCAAGTTGAGTCTAGCATTTATAAGTTGAAACCTCATCTCAACCCATTCGGCGACAGTTATAGAGGATCAAATCCAGCGCCTAGCTATCCGTTGGCTGACTTTGCGACGGTTTTATACGCTCAGGAAAACATTTCAGTGGCGGGTGCAACATCTCAAGATGTCACACTACCGATGGCAATTTTAAATGGTACAACCGTGGACGGAAGTGGCAACCCCGTTGCTGATGTAGCGATAAAAATCAGCCATATCCTTCATCAAAATCAAGTGAGCTACTATCTAGAAAGCCATGGACAATCAGACTTTACTCACGCAAAATCCGATGCCAACGGTCTATTTTCACTGGCACTATTTACCGAACAACCAATGGATATTATCTTTACGCCACCATTTTCTAATCGACAATTAGCCGCAACCAAAATAAACGCTTACTCCATATCTGGTGATACCAATGATACCTTTACGATGGCAAACGCTTTCACTTTATCTGGCTATTTAAAAGACAAAGAAAATAATGCCATTGACCATGTTCTTATAAGTCTGCATGATGAAATTAATAACCAAGTGGTTGATCTTCCATCCATAACTAATGCCAGCGGTTATTTTGAATTTAAAGTTTCCGCAGGAACTTATAAAATCCGACCTTACTTACAACCTATCAATCCACAAAATAATAATACAAGCGATCCTCTTTATCCTGTTCCAGATTATGCCGCAGTTTATTATATAGAAAACAATATTGAAGTCAGCGGCGATCAACAAATCGATATTACGTTACCAATGTCAGTTTTATCTGGTAAGGCGCTGGATGAAAATGGCGTTGCTGTTCCCGGAGTTAAATTGCGAATCGATCATGCACTATCGACAAATGCAAAAAATTACTACTTACAAAACGATGGTGACTTGACTGAAAGTAATGCTGTTTCAAATTCAAATGGTGATTTTGCCTTCGGATTGTTTACCGATCAAGCGACCGATATTTCGGTTAATCCTCCGCTACTTTCTGGATTTGCGATCACCAATGTACAACATCAAATTTCACAACAAACTAGCGAGCATATTTTTCTGCTTCATCAAGATACTCGTCCTAAAATAATCACTGGACCAACTATTACTAAGATCAGCGATCGCGCCGCAATTATCGTATGGGAAACCGACAAACCGGCTCGAGGGATCATTGAACTATCCAATGGTACTCAGATTGAAACGAGTCGACTGACCACCTACAATTGTGTGGTGTTATGGGGATTAGAAGCTGGTACAGAATACACTGCAACCGTACAGGCTATTGATAAAGATCAACAAACTTCAGACACTAAATCGACCACCTTTACCACGCTAACAATTCCAACAACCAAAGCGCCAGAACTTGTAGACGGACCAATTGTATCCAATATTACCGAAACGACTTTTGAAATAAATTTCTGCGCCGATGGTCCAGTTATTGGAAACGTGATTGTCGATGACGAAGCCTATCCATTCGATGATTTAGACATCTGCCATAAGATCATAATCGAAAATCGAGATCCAAATACCGCATACACTTTTACGGTTGATATTAGCGATCCGCTAGGTAATGGTTCAACTTCAAGTCAACCACAAACAGTTACCACACTGCCAACACCAGATACTACACCTCCGACGATTTTGTTAACACCAATAGTCATAGATATATCCGATACTGAAGCAACCGTATTATGGAATACTGACGAATCGGCGACTAGCGGTGTGTCTTACAATAATGGCGAGCAATTTCATGTGGTCACTAACAATAACTTTGTGCAAGAACATTCCTTGCAGTTAACGGACTTATTACCGGAAACAGAATATACGTTAACGGTTTCATCGACCGATGAACAGGGTAATGGACCAACACTGAGTCAACCGATTACTTTTACCACATTGGCAACTCCTGACATCACACCGCCGGTAATGATAGGCGCTCCACTGATCCAAAATATTACTCATCAAAGTGTGGTTATTCGATGGAATACCGATGAACCTGCGACTACCGTTCTAGTGATCGGAACATCACCGGATGCACTTAGTCAAACCGAAACTAAAAGTGGATTACGAACCTTTCACAATCTGGCCATCACTGGATTAGAAGCTGACACTGTCTATTATTTTCAAGTACAAACACAAGATCCTTCGGGCAATTTATTAACCAGTGATATCTACTCGTTTAAAACCAAAGTGGTTGGTCATCAAGGTGACCCACATTTTATGAAAAATGTTGAAGTCGAAGATCTCACTAGCAATTCAATCACTGTAAGCTGGCAAACTGATGTGAACGCTGATGGTCGTTTGGTTTGTGTTGGCAGCAACGCGACACTCGAAACCAATCACTCAAAACGAGTTAAAAAACATCAACTCACGTTAACTGGATTACAACCAAATACCAGCTATGAGTGCACAATTTACTCGACCGATCATCATGGATATACAGCGAGTCAGGTGATCAACAGTGAAACGCCAAGTGGTACACAGCAGGCTATTAATCACACTTCCAAGGCAGAAATATTTTGGTCTATTTTGTCCAATCCGCAAGCCCCTTTGTCTGCGGTGGTAACAAAAACGATCAACGATTCAACCGCGCCATCGACACTCACGTCACCAATAGTTTCTGGTTTTGGAAATTTAGCGACCATTGAATTTGCAACAGATGAATTAACCTCGGTTCAAATTCAGTATCGCATACAAGGTAATTCAGCATGGTTACAAACTGGCACCTTAGACTCATCAAAATCACACCTTATGGTTATTAGTAACCTAGTACCAAACTCTGATTACGAATGGCAGTTTACGCTTGCAGATATCGCAGGAAATAAATATCAAAGTGGATTGTTAAACTTTAACTCTAGCGATGTTAGTAACTTATTAGCACCAACTTTCACTCAGCCGCCGCAAGTCAATAACATTTTAAAAGATTCTGCTTTGATTAACTGGAGTACCTCTGATTTTGCGTTTGCGCAAGTGAGTTTTTCAACAGATCCGAATGCACTTTCTGATAAAGAAGCCAATGCTAGAATAGGAAAAAACCAAAACCTTACTTTAGTAAGATTAGAACCCGCAACGATCTATTATCTACAAGTTGTCGCTTATAACATTGCAGGTGTTGCCACTTCCAGTGAAGTGACCAGTTTTGTCACTGCCGCAATTAATGACACAGTCGATAGTGACAATGATGGTTTGCCCGATTCATGGGAAATTCTAAACAACCTCGATCCTCAAAACATCATTGACGGTGGTGAGGATTTTGATAATGATGGACTCTCTAATTTAGAAGAATACGCAGCGGAGACTGATCCCAATAATCAAGACAGTGATTCAGATGGAATGCCTGACGGTTGGGAAGTCGATCACGCGCTTGATCCTAACGATGCAAGCGACGCCGATCTTGATGCGGATAACGATGGTGTTTCAAACTTAAACGAGTATCTGAACGCAGCGGATACAGTGTCTCCAGCCATTACATTCACTCCAGAAATTACCATCAATGCGAGCGGAATTTATACTGCGATCCCAACCAGTAATGTCACCGCAGTTGATGCAATTGATGGCACAGTCGCAGTGACGATTGAAGGAAATGAGCATCTGATGTCAGGTCGTCATCTAGTTAATTGGAGCGCGGAAGATAGTGTCGGCAATCGTTCAATTGCTTCACAAGTCATTAATATTTTACCGCAAATTTTAGTCACTCAAGCACAACTTACCAGTGAAGGCAATCACGTTACAGCAAGCCTATTTTTATCTGGTGAGTCGCCGCAATATCCTGTGACGGTTAACTATTCAATTAGTGGCGGTGTTGATGAAAATGATTATTCTATTGATAATATTTCTGGATTAACCTCTGGAGCAATTACCATTATCGAGGGGTATACTGGCGAGTTATCGATTTCGATTACAGAAGATCTTGTTGCTGAAAATGATGAGCAACTAATGATCACTTTCAGTGATCCAACCAATGGGGTTTTAGGTTCAAATGATCAACACGTAATCACTATCAGTGAAAGCAATATTACACCAAAAGTACAACTACGTGCGATGCAAGATGGTAAATCTGTCACTACAGTCAGCAGAGATGATGAACTAGTGACAATCACCGCAGTTATCGGCGATCCAAATTTATTAGATACACACTCAGTGGATTGGTCAGAAAGTGATAGCTCTTTAGTCGACGTCGATGGTGGCTCAACTAGTTTAACTTTTGATCCAGCTAACTTACCCATCGGAATTTATTCTGTCACAACAACGACTAGCGATAACGGTTCCCCACCTGCATCGGTAATAACCAATCTTGTTATAAAAGTGATCGCAACTGCGCCAACGCTTTCCTCGTCGCTCGATTCAGATGGCGATGGTATCACCGATGCCGACGAAGGCTTTCAGGATTCAGATCTTGACGGTATTCCCGATCATTTGGATGCGTTGGAAATTTCTAATATTTTGCAATCACAAACAACAGGCGAAAATAATTCCAACACTGGATATTATTGGCTGCAAACAGAGACAGGATTAACTTTATCTTTAGGCGAGATCGCACTAAGTAGTTCATTAAGCGGCGCGCTAGTCGATGATCAAACATTCGAAAACAGCACTCTGGTTGAAACTCATGGAAGTGATGCTGATTATTTTCATTTCGGTGGGTTATTTGATTTCGAAATAGGTAATCTAAATGCCGCTGGTGATTCAGTGAGGTTAGTTATTCCACTCACCGAACAAATTCCTAATGGTGCTACTTATCGTAAACTTCATCCGCTAAATGGTTGGCAAGATTTTGTAATCGATGCAAACAATAAACTTTACTCTGCAGAAGGACAAGCGGGGATCTGCCCTCCTCCATCAGATACGAGTTATGCCGAGGGAATAACCCAAGGTCATTGGTGTTTTATGATGCTTATTGAAGATGGCGGCGCAAACGACACTGATCAAATTGCCAACGGGACGGTTGTTGACCCTGGAACAATTAGCGTTCAAATACCGGCAATATCAGTTGTGTCAATTCCCGCGATTTCAAATGTAACTGAAGGTTCTACAATATCTTTATCTGCTAACGTAACCGATAATGGTAATACGATTACCAACTATCAATGGCTGCGAATTAACGGACCATCTGTCAATATTACGAATGCTAATCAGCTTAATGCCAGCATTGCCAACGCACCTGCTGGAACGATTGAGTTGCAGTTGACGGTGACTGATAGTTTGAATCGAGTTTCTTCAAATGTTGTCAGTGTGACTGTTATAGCTCAAGCTCCTGCTTCGACTAGCTCTGGTGGTGGTGGTTCAACAGCGGTTAGCTGGTTGATTTTAATGTTACTCCTTGTTCGGTCGAGTAGTACATACAGTCATACTACTGACTAGACCCCCATGTTTTTGTGATTTGTCTTGCCATGATAAAGAGGATGGCAGAGTAGCTCTAAATATAGCAATTAAAGACGTGATAATCATATAGAAAGCTCCTACGAGTCAGCGGTAAGATAGGTGTTCACCAAAACACAATCTCACAACTCGAGGAGCTTATAATGAAACTATACGGTGGAATTGACTTGCAT
>Ga0316204_10006397_pt1 | contig 18171 bp, 14 predicted proteins | sample 6monrhotite_MG_2_FD_205661 | JGI IMG/M metagenome (GOLD analysis project Ga0316204, IMG submission 205661) | Microbial mat bacterial communities from mineral coupon in-situ incubated in ocean water Damariscotta River, Maine, United States -... | ecosystem: Environmental > Aquatic > Marine >... | reverse complement strand
CCAATTGGACGAGCCGTCGCAAAAGACAGTTGATGACTTCCTTGCGGCGTGGGGTCGCCGCCGGGATGGGCGCGATGCCTGAACGGCTGCATTGCGCTGATTTAATGCAGTCTAATTGCGAGTTATATCCGTAGGCGGTTCATTATCTATGGTTGCTTTTTGTGGTAGTGTCTATTTGGCCCGAGATGGTAGGCCGTAACACACTGGCAAGGTGATCATGGCCGGAAAACGTCAACATTATATTCCCAAATGTCTCCAAAGAGGTTTTCTAGCCGAAACCAACGGCAGCGCCGAGATGACTTGGCAGTTTCGCAGATGGAGCGATCCGAAGTGTGTTGGGATTACGGACGTCGGTGTCTCTGACTGGTTCTATTCAAAGCGCTCAGTTAACGGCGAGCGTACTTTAGATGACATCATCACAGATTTTGAAAACGAGGGAGGGCTTGGTGCGCAACTGCTGCGTCTTCGCTCTGCTTCGCCTGGTCAACAAATTGACGGAAGTGTGGCTTCTGAGGTCGTCACTCATTTAATGGTGCGTACACGTCACGTACGTTCAGTTATGGCGCAAAGCGGAGCCATGATTGCCGATGAAATTGCGAATCTGTTCAGTGAGCCGGAACGGATAAGGAAACAATTTGGTATCGATCATAGCAATCCATCAGACTTCATTGTTGAGATGATCGATGATCTAATTGATCAGCAAAACTTGGAAGGTCTGGGTGTGCCTAGGCCTCTCGCAATGAGAGTTGCTCAATTTATATTTCGTGAGCAATTTGGCCGCGTATTCAATCCAAATGATCCGGTTCTGGCCTCGTTGCTTAGTCAGTTCTCGGATAGCATCAATGACAATGTTCGAAATGCTCACACGAACGCACTCGAAAGGGGTGTTGTGCCTGAGCCAAGGCAACAAACACTCAGAGGGTATAGTTGGTCGATAGAAGGATTTCAGGATCTGATCTTGCCGGATTGCGTTGCGCTTGGCGTTGAGCTTGCAGGTGAAACTTTACCGCTATTGTTAGCCAATGACGAGAATCTAGAACTTGTCCTTATGCCGGTTGCCTCAAACCGACTTCTCGTAGGAAGGCGAGGTGATATACCACTTCCCTCGGCGCGCTCCATTAACCGCGCGTCGGCAACGTGTAGCGATAACGTGTTTCTATCTGGAACGAATACACCTGAGCTTGAATTATTCAGTGACAAGATTGCTGATAGAACACGGAATTCGTTGTTTAGTGCAGTCAGTTCAGCTTTTGATGTAGATGATAACGTTGAAGAGCGTCATCAGGCAGAAGAGCCGGTGTTGCATCAGCCGGTATCATATTCAGTTCAGTTTCAGGATTGCGCTGACCAGGATACAGCAAATGAAATTGGCGCTGTGTTGCAGGCTTTAACAAGTGAGCTAAGCCGGTTGATGCCTCTCGATCGATTGGATGGAATGACCTTTGCTTCTGATTATGCCGCAGCACTAGGCAATCTTGATCGTGGAGACTCGGGACTTCCTGTGCTTAGTCCATCTGAGCATCCTGGGGGTGTAGGCGTAGCGCAGGCCCCCTTGGTAATTCGGGATGGCGTAAGGAAAAACCATATCGTTTTTCAAGCCGGGATTGGTCATGCCCTTATTGATGAGAGTGAAGCTGTGCAGAGAGATGGACTGCATTTTGTGGTTCACTTGTTGTCTCAGGTCGCATATTTGCGGATGCATGAAGATGATGAGGAGCTTGATGTCAGCGATCCTCTTGTTTTCCTACTCCATCCCGTCATTGACTCTGCGCCGTTGAATTATTTTTCAGCCAAGATCAGCGCCACAGTGCGTCCCGAAGCTGGTGACGATTATAACAAATTATTTCGCGCAGCTCTGTACGACGCAATGGATCAAATACCTATGGCTCGCTTAGCTTACCGAACGCATGACGACTTAGACGAACTCTTAGAAGTAGCGTTAGGCAAGATATCAATGGTGCTTAATCGCGCTGCAGACATTTTGGGCCATATGGATGGTCTTCCGGAAGGCGATTTTAAGGTTGGAGATGAGTTGTTGAGTGCTCTCGAGAATGCAGGCCTCGTTGATTGGTTTGACTTATTCGCACGAGATCTTCGTGCGCTGGACGCATCTGAAACTGCTGACTCGTACCAAGATAAGCTCTGTAGCCTTGATGCACATGTAGAGCGATTGATGTGGGCGTTTCAGATGATTCCCTGGGTGACACCTGACGGCCAAGGTCGTGTCGAGGTGCCTTACGGCAATGACTTGTCAGTCTTGGCTAGTCTAGAGAGGGGCGATGGTGCGTAGGGTTGATTGCGTTTGAGGGTGGTGAGCTCCCCAAACGCAATGCCCGGAATTATATGGATATGCACTCATCCATTTTCTCTGCATCTAGGAACGGTCTAACGTGCTTCCGGCGCAGGAGGGCGTAAAGCTGTTGAAAGCCGTGACCATGCGGCTTCTTGTAATCGATCTTACGATGACGACCTTTGTGGTGTGGGACGCCGGAGCGCTGAATAGCATGGGCGAGTTCATGTGCGACCAGGGCTCGAACGCAATTGCGCCAGTCGTTCGTCGTGAAGCCCCCGATCGCCGGTTCTTTCTGAAGGCGCTTGTATTCGGTGTAAGTGAATGACGCTTCGCCTACGCCGTTTCTGGGCACGTAGTGACATAGAGCGAGCGTAATAGTGCCACGCTTGTGGTAGCTGGTTCTTCTGTTTGGGTGCCAAGTGATTTCAAGGCGTGGACGCCATTTCTTCGGCAAATCCAGCTCAGAGGATTTTCGGTGCGCCGTGCGAAGCATGTCTTCAAGCGTATCGATAACAAGCCTCTCCGCTTCGAAACGCACATGATCTGGGTGACGCCATGTGTCACAGCTTCCACGAATATGTATGCCGAGGCTTTCACTTTCGTGATGCGTTTTCACGACCATCGCATTCTTCTTGTCGCTTTTCTCCAAGACGGTTGTGTAGTGGCTCATTTGACTTAGTCTCCTAGTGAGTTTCAGGGGGTGAGAGGTGCGTTAGTGATGCGTTTCAGGTTTTCGAAGTACATATCGATCGCCTGCGCCGACTCGGCACAGTGATCGGGGCCAACGTCATCTGGGTCGGTTCCGACATAAATCATCGTTGTTGCTGATGCGCCGGCGGGTTTTTTGTGCCCCATCATTACCGCGACTTCCCAGGGATTGACCCGTGCACGCACCAGTTCCCGGCCCATAGAGTGGCGGATGGATTTAGCGGTGAAGGAATCGGGGAAATTACATCGCCGCCTAAGCGTGCGGAATGCGCGTTTGGCAGACTTGATCCGTCTTCCAGCGTATTCAACAACGTATTCGTTATTGTGTTCTTGGGCGTGTTCCAGCCAGGGGCGCAGTGTTCGACATACGGGTACTACGGGGCGGTACTTCTTGGTCTGCTTTCTGCCCGGCGGGTTAAGCCGGATCACCTCATCGTGCCAATCGACTTGATCGAGGCGCAGGTCGAGGAGATTCTCAGGCCTTGCCAATGTACATGCGCCAACCATGCAAAACATTTTGATGTGTGGAGCATCTATGGCCCCAAGCATGGCTGCCATTTGTGGTGGTTTCATACTGAAGCGGTGGAACGGTTCGGTTTCGACCTCGGGGATGAAGGGGACACTTCGAATGCGACCGTACTTGTGAGCGCGGATCAACGCTGCGCGACCTACGGAGAGGTGGCGGCTGACGGACTTCATCTTGAGCCCCTTGTCGTGATGGAGCCACGAGATGAACGCGTCGAGGCGATCCCTTGTGATGTCAGCCACGCTGGCTTCACCAAAAAAGGTGTTCCAGAGGAATGAGGCATGTTTGGCGCTATTCGAAGTAGCCAGATGCTTGCCATGCTCGTTCCAATACCAAAGCAGGACGGAGGCAAGCGGGACTTCGGCTGGATCGGCTTCACGCGGACGTGCCGTCGTGATGACATGTTCGGCTAATTTCTGTTCGGCGAGCTGAAGGTCATCCGTGCCAGTCGATGCGACGCGGCGCTGTCGAGTGGCGCGGTCGTTCCAGGCGATGTAGAAATTGCGCGATTGCCCGATTTTCGTGAGCCAGTATCCCCCAAGCTCGCGGATTTTCTTTGATCCCCCCATGCCCCTCTGTCTTGGCATGAGACGGTGCTCCTCTGAATGTAATCGATTAGGTTTTGCTGGTGATAACGGACCATGCGTCTTGAAATCTGTATGTATTCGATCTTCCCGGCCTTGCGCAGTCGTGCCAGGGTTTCGGCGCTGATGCCCAGCTGCTTGGCGGCCTGCTCTTCAGTGAGCAGAAGCGGTCCAGATAGTCGCTTTCCGTTTGTCTCTTCGATGTGCGTTTCCAATTCAATCTCGCAGTCATAACCAGATGTGGCCCCTAAATGTTGACAAGTTACTTACGTTGATTTGCGCCTCTGTCCTGTAAACCAGATATACGTCAGAAAAAATATGTCAAGTTTAAATAACCATGTAGAAAAATTAATTAAATGTTGTCAACATTACTTGATTAAGTAGTGTCAATATTCTTTTACACCCGCAGGCCGCAATATTGCTTGCTTCGCGGTCGGTGTAGGCCTGTGCCCGTTTGGTCTCAATAACCTCCGAAAAAAATGAAATTTTTTCGCCAAAGGGTGTGCACGAGGGGGGGGGATTCACAGATCCGATGTGTAAAGGATGATTTGACTTAAATTGAAACCATATCGATTTGCATCTATCTCACGTTATTGCGCATTGGATGGATGGCGTGCTGATGTGACATGAGGACGTTTTAAATCGTATTACATCGCGGTGCGCTATCATTGCTGGCTGACCGTCCCCTCAAGTTACTTTGCAAAACCGTTGCCCGACTGTTCGGAAGTGTTACGTCGGCGCCCAAAATGTTCACGTATAGATTCGTTGCCGCGCTCCCCGAAAGTGCTGATTAAACATGGAGTAACGGGGAGACTCCCCCCTTTTTGCTTTAATGCAGGATCCGCTGGTCTTCGGTGACTTGCGAAATTCCGCTGACATAGGCTGTTTTCAGCTTCCTGATTGAGCATCCTTTGACGAAGGCCTGCCTGAGTGCCCGGTGGGCTCTAGGGTGCAGTTCCGGTAGTGACGCGGGTTGGGTGTAGAACTCCGATGCCAAGTCCGTGCGAATGCCGGTGATGATCCCGTCAAACGCGTCACCATCCGGCTCATCAATTTCAAAGATGGCGACACGTGACAGAAGCGGGCGGGGCATCCATGTGATGTCGTTTGCGGTCATGACCCAACTTATTTGACGAAGGTCGGCTGTGCCGAGTAAGGCTTCATCGAACCATGCCCGGGCTGTTTCCGGTTCCAGCATACTTAGCAGCGTGTCATGGATTTTGCCGTTGCGATTGCTTCCGCCAGCTTTGTCGATCTCATCCACGACGATGATCGGGTTAGCGCACTTTGATTGGCTCATGATTTGCAGCGGAAGAGCAGGCTGAGTCGATGACCAGCCACGCGCCGTGCCGGCTAGCGTGCGGTTGTCACTTGATCCACCGGCATTCACGACACCAAAACCCGTACCGGCGAGTTGGGCCAGCTTGGCAGCGTATCGCGTTTTGCCACAACCAGCAGGCCCGACCAATAGGATAGGCCGAAACCGGAACCAGGGTGATCCACATATCTGCATCAGCCGCATGTCGCCGACGATGCGGCGTGTCACATCACGCATCCACGGAAACTCCGCGTTTAGTGCATGCTCCAATGTTTCGCCTTGCAGGCTTGCGCCAACAAGAGGCAGGGGGGTGGTAAGCTGTGAGTAGGCTTTGATGAGGTCTTTGCTTTCCCGATTGGTAGGGTCACCGATTTGTTCCATGACCCGTAGGGAGGGTTTGCCGGACAAAGCGTCTTCGCGCTGTCGTAGCTGCTGGCGCCGTTCAAGCAAGGTTGTTTCCTTCTGCGGTTGGCCAGTGTCGTAGGCGAGTTCACGGGCCATGTACTTGCGATACTTATTGACTGGCGGAATCTGCAAGGCCCAGTCTCGTGCTATCCGCAGCTTCTTAATGTCTGTTGAAGTCAGCTTTCGTGTCGTTTCGTCCTCATCGATCGGGCAGCCCCATTCATCGAAGAGGTAAAAATCATCGCTGGTGCTTCGCACGAGTTCATGGGCGACAAACAACTGGGCTGCGGCATCATCCAGCAATGCGGCGACGAGAACCCAGCTCATCGCAAGGTCAGGGGCATATCCTTCTTTGCCAATGAGAAGGCATCCCAAACTTAACGCGGCACCCGATACTTCATTTATGGCGTCCGGCAAAAGTTCCTTCATATGGTCTGTGGTCGGTTTGGTAACCTGAGCCAAATGGTCAATCAGTTCCTTGGCCTTGCCATGCGCCGGGGCTAGATCATGGGGCGATTTGGTGCGCCACCACGTCAGGATGTCGTCGGTTATTACTGGGGTGTTGTCATTTGTCATGGGGAGGTTCCTCTATCTTATTGCGGTTGAGGATTAAGCTTGGGGGAGGTTGTCAGCGATCATGCTGGGAAGCATGTCGTCAAGTTGAGTTTGGAAATACCGGTTCGCTTCATCAACGGTTGCGGTCACGGGCGCGCCGAAGTGAGAGTCGAGATCCGCGCCAGTAAGAGTGATGTTTGGCGGAAGGGAACTGTTACCGTGATAAACAATGACCTTGGCGTCACCGTGCTGAGCGTGAAACCCGAGCGTGCTTGCGAAGTCGCGGATGAGCATTCGCGAACAGATGGCATCACGAGCAGCCTCTTTTCGTGTGCTCGCCCCCATATACCCTTTGCCTCTTTTAAGCTCATAGGCTGTTACGGTATTGGTTCGATGTTGCACCACGACCAAATCTAACTTGATTGTTCGCGATACCATGTCGTCATAAGGGAGGTCCGTTCTAAAGCATTTCTCCATGTTGGCTGATTGTGCCAAGCGATCCGCTTTGCGGGTGACGTTCAGCGACACCTCATGCCAGACAGAGTGAAAGGGGCTGCTCTTTAGGGCTTCGTATATGGCCCGCTGGAGGACATGGCCGTCACGGGAAACAATCGAAGAGAGGGTGCTGTGCAGTCTGGAGAATTCAGGACCGAGCAGAGGATCTTCTATGAAGGTTTTGTCCTTCGCGATCGCGATGGTCTGGTCGATGTAAGGCTTGATCATTCCGCTGATGTGGGGCATGATTTTTACTCCATAATGAACACATTTAATTCTTGTGTGAACTAAAGTAGTTCATTTACGGTCGATTGTCAACGTATTTAATTCATGAGTGAACGAAAATAGTTCAAATGATAACAGGTGCACAGATACGAATGGCCCGCGGCTACCTGAAGTGGTCTGCCCAGGAGTTAGCAAAAAAAGCGGATGTTGGAATCTCAACCGTCCAGCGAATGGAGACCGTTGACGACGTGCCTTCGGCGTCGGCGAAAAATTTGAACGCCGTCGAGCGTGCCCTAGAGGGGGCGGGGGTCGAGTTCAGCAATGATGCTCAAGGCGGTGTTGGTATCAGGGTGAAGCTGTAACGCCTTAGGCCTTCGACTTGGCCGCGATTTGTTCGACGATATCGGCGGCCATTTCCAGATCTTCGTCTGAAAGCGTTCTTGCGGCGTCATGCATGCGTGCGAGGTGGCTAGCACGGCGTGGTGAATCTTCTTCACCAAAATCAAAAAAATCTTTGATTGGAACGTTGAGACCGGCAGCTAGCCGTTCCAGCGTTTCGAAGTTTGGCAGGCTCTTTCCGCGCTCGATGGCCGAAACGGCATCAATGGAACGGGAGATGCGTTCTGCCAACTCTTCTTGTGAAAAGCTGCGCCGTGCACGGATCGCCTTAACCCGTAGTCCTACTCTGTGTTTCATATCCATCTTCCGTTTTTAAAATACGGATTAAGACTTGATCAGGGCGGTCAATACGGTTAATTAGAAAAAACCGTAAAATAAATACGGATAACGTAATTCCGCTCGGTTTTGGAGTGCGGGTGCGTTTGGGGGCGTAAAGCACATCTTAGGCAGCAATGAAACTAGGGGAGGACAAAATGGGCTGGATCGAATTTCCAGAGGAAATCAAAGAGCGGACCTACGGGGCGAATACATATAAATACGTCGGTTTCACGGGGGAAGTCATCGGGGCCAATAAATGGAGCGACACCTACGTCAGTGGTCATGGCGATAAGCATGGGACCACTGTTAAGTCTGATGTTGTGCATAAAACAGAGTTCTTCTTGAAGGACGGTGATGAAGAGCAGTCTTTCCAAATCTCAGACTTGAATGTACCTGTTCGAGAAGGGCAGAAGGTCTCGGTTGTTTGGTGCATTCTTAATGACCGGGACACCGGACCGCATCGGTTTGTGTTCAACCATACGACCAAGGATGGGGCTGAGCTTAAAAGTGCTTTTAAAGGCCTCGTTGGTCCGACGATGGGACGGTGGGCGATTCTGTTGTTGTTGATCGGATTGGCGTCACTGTTCGGTTCTGGCATTTCCGCCGGGAAGCCAAACGTCAAAATGGCGGAGATTATGTTCTTCGTCATCGTAGGGTTGATGTTCATCGCGCCCGCGATCGGCATGTTCGGAAAAGCCATGAAAAATGACAAACACCGCTTCGCAATGGAAGGGGAGAAGGAGGTGTTTGGGTTTGTTTCTGGGATTTAATGTAAGGGAAGACCGTGCATGGTAGTTGCCAAAGTTCGGTCGCCCATATGCAAATAACTAAACTGGGCCAACTTCGAAAAAGACGGGCACCTCAAAATAATGGGGTGCCCGATTGTTATTAGGTGCATGTAAATACACGCAAAAGAACGGGCGGCACAACCATGTATGTCGTCTGATGTGTTTTTTTCTCGTTTAGGCTTGCGGTGAGGTTCGTGTGGGCTATATCTGGTGTTGGAGGGAGGTCGCTGTAACGATATATTCGAAAGTGAGTGATGATTATGGGAAATACTTTGACGTTTTTCCCCGTTGGGAACGGGGACATGAGCTTGATCAAGCTGGGGGATGACTTCACGCTTCTGATTGATTGCAACCTCAAGGATGAGGCAACGGATAGCTGCCCGGTTGTGATGGTCGATGATCTGTACGATATGCTGCCGGAGGACGATGACGGTCGTGCATACGTCGATGCTTTCATGCTGACCCATCCAGACCAAGACCATTGTTTAGGTGCGGAGAAATATCTCCACTTGGATAATCCGGATGACTTCGACGACGATCCAGGTGAGGACGAACGCAATAAGATCTTTGTGCGAGAGCTCTGGTCGTCACCGTTGGTGTTCCGCCGGTTGGAAAAGCTGCGCAAGGATAATAAAGAAGAAGAATTGTGTGAGGACGCCAAGGCCATTTGGGCGGAGGCGCGTCGGCGTGTGGCGGCATACAAAGAAAGTGGCGCGGAATCCAATTCAGACATGGATCTGGGAGATCGCATCCTAATCTTAGGCGACGATCTCAAGAGTGACGACGGTGCTGACCGCCTGGACGGTTTAGAAGGAATTCACTTTGCACGCGATGAAGTGATCGCAATCTCAAACGATGTCGGCGAATTGCTTTTCGAAGGGGCAGTACGTGCGCCCTTGACGGCAGAGGACGACGAAGACGAAGAACTGTTGACCAAGAATAACTCCAGCATTGTGATGCAGATCAAGGTCTATCCCGATGGCGAAGAAGCACCCAACTGGCTATTATTTGGTGGCGATGCCGGGGTTGAGGTGTGGAAACGACTGCACGACGCTTACGAAGACGACCTGAGTGACCGACTCGGATATGAGCTTTTGCTGGCTCCGCACCACTGTTCCTGGAGTGTGTTTGCGGTGTCGTCTGATAAAGATGCCGATGAAAAAGCGCGCGCAGCTTTGTCGCAAACGCGCGGAAATGCGAAAATCGTTTCATCGTCAAAACCCATTGAAGACAATGAGGACAATCCACCATCTTATAAAGCCAAGATGGAGTACCTGAGTATCATTGGACGGGTTGAGAGCCGTTTCCGTTGCACTGGTTCCTACAAAAATGAAGACGAGCCCGAACCGCTAACGTATGAGTTAACCAAAAAAGGTGGGCCGACCGAGGATGAAAAAAAGACGCATACCTCGGACCTGGCTGCGGCAGGTATCGTGTCCCTGACGGGTAAAGAACGCCCACATGGTTGATGCGGTTCTAATTCAGGCTGCTTTGGACGAAATCGGAACGTTTCCAAAGGTCTCGGATGTATCGCATGCAGAGACAAAAGATGGGTTTGACGTATCCTTTTTGATCGCGACACCCGATCCGCCCAGAGGCAGGGCGAACGGTGTGCGCGACCAAGAGGAAGTCACACTGTCATTTACACGCGCGTGGCCCTTTAAAGCTCCGACCATTCGATTGCGCAGTGATTTCACTAGAAACCTCCCGCACGTACAGCCCGCTTGGACAATCGACCCACAGTGGGTTGAGCCATGTGTTGTTGATGAACCCCTGGATGGATTTGTTCGCCATTATGGATTAACTGGTTTGATGAGCCAGCTTTCCACATGGCTCCGCCGTGCAGTTTTGGATGAACTTCGTGAGCTTGATGGAAAATGGGAGCCGATGCGCCGAGATGGCATTCCGCTTCATGTTTCGGCAGATATCACTGGGTTGAGAGGAATGATCGACAACCGGCGTGATGGACATTCGCTTCTGGTAGCCAATCTTTTTCATTATCACACTGGCGGGGAGTTTGAGGCAGCAGCGTCTATCGAATCAGAAAAGCAGTCCATCAACGAGGTATGTAGGCGAGTAACGAATACAACCAATTCCGAAGTTCCTGTACTTCTGTGCTGGGGGAATCGAGTCTGCTCTAATATCGTAGCTGATGGGAAGAGGGTTTACAGTGCCCTGAAGTCAGATGTTGAAGGCATATATGGCATAAATGCATTGGCGGGCGCTGTCAGCACGTTATCGCAGAAGTTATTTTCAAATAACTTAGCTAAAACACCTTTGGTGGTTGTTCTGGCTGTGCCGCGGCCTAAGCCATTACAAGGCTCCGAAGGGCACGCCAATAGCAATTATGAACTGATCCCTTACGTTTTAATGCTGGAGTCAAAGCGTCTGGCCGTGGGGAAAACTGCCTACAGCTTCGATGATCAAGCAGTCATTTATCCAGCCCAGCTTCGCGAAAAGTCTGGGAAGGAGCTCCTTCAACGTCTTTCCGGGCACGATTTCCCTGAGCAGGCGCGGATTCACTTGGTTGGTTGCGGGAGTGTCGGTTCCAAGCTCGCCATGCACTTAGGGAAAGCTGGATTTGGAAACTTTGATTTGCTCGATAAGCAGGTCCTGCAACCACATAATTTAGCCCGCATGGGGGTGATGACGGATCACCGCATGGCAAGCGTGTTGAAGCGTGATGCGACATATTCTGAGTTGGGAATGTTGGGCCTCAGTGCAAACGTTGTGCGAGGTGATTTTGTTCATAACGCTGCTTCCGCGGGTGCAATCGCATGTCACAAAGACACACTAATTGTCTTTGATGCGACGGCGTCCCAAACAGTTCATGACGCATTGGTGAACTTTCCGATTGAGCCAGCTCAGGCACGTGTGATGCAGGGTGCATTTTACGCCCAGGGTAACGTTGCCATGTTGGCCCTGGAAGGCGAAGTGGATCGAAAGCCAGATTTAGAGGATTTGGAAGCTCATTTTTGGCGTTGGTGGATGCGCAAGAAAATGCAGGGCGAACTAGAATGGCCGGGCAAAGACGAGGAGGACTTGCGCCGGATCCAATTGGGTGAGGGGTGTGGCAGTCTGACCATGAAGATGTCGGACATGCAGGCTTCTCTACTGACTGCTGGCATGGCGCAACGGGTAGCAAAACATCTTTCCAAAGGTATGGAGGATGCAGGCGAATTATCTATCGCGCGTATTGATTCAGATGATGGCATGGGCGTGTCGTGGGAACATATGGTATGTACCCCAAGCACGATTGTGGAACAGGTTGATGGAGATTGGGAGGTCCGTATTCTCCCCGATGTGGCTGAAGAAATCGGTATTCAGGCCGAAGTCGCACGTGCAGAAGGCTTGGAGACCGGTGGCTACCTGATGGGAACCATGAATCCGGTATTGCGGCGTATCACAATTTCAGCCCATTTGCCTGCTCCAGAAGATTCGCAGTGTACGGCTAGCGTCTGTGTGCTGGGTAATAAGGGCGCCAAGGATGCGCTACTCGCCATGCATGAAGCATCTAGAAAGTCGTTCTTAGCATTGGGTACATGGCACAGCCACCCCAATGGCGGTGACGCATCAAATCGGGATTGGGAAACACTCCAAGAGATCGCCAAGGACTTTCACGGTCTTCCGGCAATTAGCCTTATTTGGCGACCGGATGACTATATGGCGCTTGTGAGGCAGAAACTGGATTAGGAGGGGTGCATGAATATCGGATTGGTGTTGTCCGGGGGAGGGACGCGAGCCGCCGTTTTTCACCTGGGCGTGCTAAAGCGACTTGCTGAGGCAGGGCGTTTAAAGGATGTCAAACGTATCTCCACGGTTTCGGGTGGAAGTCTGGTCACGGCCTTGATCTTTTCACGCGCGGGAATGAAATGGCCATCGTCAGATCAATATTTGAATGAGGTCTATCCAGAACTTGAAATGCTTCTCACGACGAAGAGGTTGCTGACGCTGTGGGTGTATTTACTTTCCCCCCTCCAGTGGCGACACTTTTTTCACCGCGCTCGGGTCGTCGCCAATCTCCTCAACAAACGTTGGGGGGTAACCGGAATGATTCATGATCTTCCAGACGTGCCTAAGTGGGAGATTAATGCCACAACATTTGAGACGGGTAAAAACTGGTATTTCTCGAAATCCCATATGGGGGACTGGGTTTATGGCAAGCATGGAAACCCCACATTCTCCCTCGCTGAAGCATGCGCGGCATCGGCAGCTGTGCCCTATGCTTTGGGCGCATTGAAATTATCAATGCCAGAAGATGGATGGAGCAAATCTCATTACAACAGTACCAAGCAAATCGAACATCGCCCACGCAAAGTTCGGCTTTGGGATGGGGGGGTATACGAGAATTTGGGACTGGAGCGGATATGTAAACCAGGCCAAGACATGAAGGGGTGTGACTTCGTTATGATCAGCGACGCATCTGCACCTTTAGGACTGGATCACACTGGTTTTTGGAGAAAGTTGTTTCAAACTCCAAAACGGATGGTTTCTGGAAAGCTAACCGGACCAAGGCTTTTTGATGTCGCTAGCGAACAAATTCGTTCTCTTCGGGTGCGGACATTCTGGTCCGACTTGAGGAATGCAAACCGCAACACCCAGGGTGTTCACATTCGTATGGGGAACCCTGTTCGTCAAATTGACGGGGAAGCTAAACGGCATCGACCAGAAGCAGACTATGACGCATTTCAGAAAATGGAAGAGGTTAATGAAGCAGCTCAGCACGCAACGACCTTGAGTAAGCTAGAGAAGGACGATTTTGCGCGCGTGTGTCGCCATGGATACGAAGCTGCAGAAGCAACGCTTGATGGCTATTACTCAAACATACTGGATAGAGAAAAAGCGTAGTGTGTCTACGCATTTGATTTTTTTATAAGAGAGGCGTTATGGGTAGAAGCAAGAAAGAAATAGCAAATCTGCTCCCTAAGCCATTCAGGAGGCAATGGGAGTGCGCGGAGGTGGTGCTTCAGTCAAGAGTCGTACTCGTTGCTTTGCCCATAGTATCAATTGCGTTGCTCGCAATTTACTTCATGAAGCGAGGCATACCTTTTTTTGATGCGGTGTCAGCCCTAGGCACGACCTTCATGACATTAATCGTATTGGCATTTGGCTTAATCAGTATGCTTTACGTAATTTACGTTATCCCTATTACCGGTGCCAAAGCGTTAATCGATAATAAGGTTGGAAATTTGAGTGCTGCGGCCATTATGACACTGCCCCTCTTAACGGCGATATCTGGTTTGTTTTGGTGGGGGTATGAGCCCGTATTCAAAGATGGTTGGGGGAGCTTTAGTCTCGCGAGCGTGTTTGGTTTTGAGACGGCCTGCTTTGCTTTGGTCGTATGGAGATCTCGGTCTGAGGTAGGGTGTGCTCTAACAAAATCACGAGGTGATATTTTTTACGCATTCGTCATGAGCTTGTTGCCTTTGCTTGTTGCGTTAGCCCTTCTGGTTATTTCTATTGATATTTCATCCCGATATCTTGAAGTGGAGTGGGGCGCTCTGCACGAGGCGGCATTCCTGGTGGTTCTGATGGCCGCTATTTTTCTTTTTTATGCTGGCCCGACCTGGTTGGCCTGCATAAAACCTTTAGAAAACTTGAAGGAACGCCTTACACGTTTCGCTGGAGTTTTGGTCCTTCTAGTCTTCGTATTTCCTGGGGGAGGGAGGTTCGTAGACCTCTCTTTGTTCATTTTAAATAGTGGCGGCGGGATGAAACAAGTCCTAGTATTGGATAAAAAAGCCGCTGATGCACCAAGACTACGGGAGTTGTTAGATGGCGCTTCCAGTACTTGCGGAAAAGGCAATGATACATGCGATCTACTGACAACATCTGAACAAAGAATCCGCTTTGTGTCGGCAACAACAACCTATGTTTCGATATCTGAAGCCCCCCCTAAAGACTTTTGGTCTTGGATGGAAAGAACCTTTTTTGATTGGTCATCTAAGGAATCTCTCGCGATTGCAAATAGCTTGATTGTGGCTCGCTACCCTGTGGATACGAATGCCAATTCGTCACAAGGACAGGTCTCTGACACACCCCCATAAATGGTACTAATAATGGTGAGTTAGGCAGTGTCGGTTTCTGCCAAAAGCGCCTCTCTTTCCAACCTAAACAAGTGATTCAATAAGAGAAACTCAGATAATTGTTCATGGAGATTGGCCTTCAGTTCTCGGTGAGCTCTTGGGTTTCGATGTGCGCCATATGCGCCAATGAACAAGTTTGCTCGTCCTGACTTTTCGCTTTCCTGTAGGCCGTCCCAGTAAAGGGCAGGCTCTTTTCCATTGAGCACTTTTGCAAAAAGTTTTTGCCCATGCTCTGTCGATTTTGTTCGTTCGCGAATGATGTCTTCCAGTCTTCGATATCCTTTTAAAAGTATATCGTCCGGGTTGTCCCAGAATTCAATTGCAAGATCGTTGATCCTGGTATCGATAATTGCATAGGGAATTACAGGCTCAAACTCACGAAAGATCTGATCGTCTTCTTTGGTTCTGTAGTGCCTGTCGAGGATGTAGTTGTGCCAGCGCGTTGGTCGTACTGGCCTTGCATTCTCAATGGTTATAATATCTGAATTTGTGAGCGCTGAATCATCAAGACGACGAAGGAGGTCCTCATCAACATCGTATTCATCGATTTCAATTCTATACTTTTCGAGTAGCCGTAGCGTTGCAGAAAAGCATGACGGGCCAGTGCCGCCATAGCCTGAGGTGAAGCCAGATTTAATTGCGGTGGTTTCTCCTATTCGAGTTTTAGCCAAAAGAGCGTGTTCACTGGTATGCTCGCCTGCATGCGAAATTATGTGAACACTTTCAATGTCCACTCTACACTGGAGAAGGCGCATTACAGCTTCTTGGCATTCCCATGAAGCGCCCGCGATGCCAGCATATTCAATTCCGGCTAATTCTTCTTCAGTTTCCATTAGCCGTTTGTCCTCGGAATAAGTATTAAACAAGCCTGTTAAACATCGATCCAATTGTGCATATTGTGTTAGCATATTATTTTAGTGCGAATGCTTAAATCGCATATTGATGGGGTTCTGGCTCAACGTCAGTGACTTCACAAACTTGTCCTGAAAAAATGTTGGATTTGACTGATAGAAACAACTTATTCATTTTCAGAGAAGAAGGTTCGAGCGATCTGAAAACGATGCTCCTTTGCGAGAAGAAATCTCAGCTTTCGTGGATTGTCCATGCATCTACATCGTGTAAAAGCGATAGATCTCTCTCTGTTATTTCGTCGTGTTCGCTGAGCATTCCTGCCAGCAGAGCCGGAATAATCCACTCAGCCTTTGCGGTTAAGTTAAATTTCTCCACTTTCCATCCATCTCGCGCCCACTCTTCAAACTCGTCATCGGTTAAATAAAGGTGGTATCCCGAGCCGCCGATGCTTGGGTATATCAGCCGTCGATCTTTTCTACCCGGTTCCGAAGAAGGCTTGCACCTAAGTATATTAACAAAGTTCTGGATGGCGTTCGCCGCGATCGAAACATCTCGCAACTTATAGCAGTTATCGCGCATTTCGCTGTCGAAGACCAATATCTGCAGCCCCGCGTAAACCATATTAAGGTGATGGTCCATGCCATGAATGGTTGTTTCTAAATCTGCCAGAGAACGCATTTCCTTGGGGTCCAGGTCCTGCTTGTTCAACAATGCAGTTTTCTGTGCAACAAATTGGGCATAACGGGGCGAGTCTATTTCGATACGTTCTTCAGCGATGCTGCTTCCTGGGAATTGCCTAGCAAACGCAATTAAATCTGGCAGGGATTGATTCCCGGCCAGCACGCCTTCATCTGTTAATTGGATACAAACAGGAATGTTGTTTGGGTCTCTTGGCAGCCCCTTATTTTTACGCAGTGGTATGCTTGCGATCAGTTTGTCGTCACATGTGAGATTCAAAGCGCGACGGAAGCGCTGCTCGGTTAATTGACCGGTCTCAATCGTCGCGATCATTTCCTTTGCCAGTGCAGCACCTATTACATGAACAGCCATACGTTTTCGAGCTTCTGCCTCACTCAATGATTCGAGTTCTGCGCCATCTCTTCCGTAGGACAATTTTTTTAAGTGAGAGAAATAGAGTGCGTAAAAGTATTCCCTAGGCAAGCTATCTGGTCCAGCATTCAGGTTCTTGTAAGTGTCATGACGCCATTGAAGCACTATACCCAAGAAGTTTTTAATCTCCTTGGGCCAAGGGTCTTCTATTGTAGGTTCACCCCCATTCAAGATGTCAGATATTTGAGCCTGAACAAGCTGTAGATTATTGTCGCGGGTAAACAGTGGAAAAATATTTGCCCAAAGATCAACCTCGATGCGGGCAAAATCCCGAGCAGAGATTTCATGTCCGGCCGCATGAGAAATATCAATGAGATAACTTTCACGCGGCTGTTGTCGGGTGCCGAGCGTCATGAGGACATTGGAGACATTCAAGTCACCATGAATCATCGATAGTTTCACTACGCCCGTTGATTTTTTCAGCATCGCTGGAAATTCGTTAAGCGGATTGGGAAGCCAACGCCCACCTAGTTCGGTTGAACGTTCTGGATCGCGGCTCCAATCGACACCTGGTAATGCAAACTTTGCCGCAGACTGAAGGCCTTCTCTCGCTTTTTTGCTGAAAGGGAATGATCTTTCCCATTCTAACGGCCTAGCATTTTCATCGACATCCGTGCGGCAACCCGGCGTTCCAGAATGCAGATTTGTGAGTATGTCTTGAACGTAATTTAAAGCGTTTAGGCAGTTGTCAGTATTGGTGGGCAATTGCACCGACAGATAGTTTCCCAGTTCAGCGATCTCTCTTGTGTGAGTGAAATCCTGAACGGCGTCATAGAGAATTATGCCCGGCGTCCCTGTCTCTGGGTCATATTGATCTGAATAGATCGGCATAAGAATCTGCGGAAGAGGTCTGACGCGTCTTACAAAATTTGCAGCATCATTTTCTTTGTTAAATCTATCATTTTCATATAACTCGAACTTAGCAATATATCGCCTAAGTTCATCTACACTGCCGTAGGCGAATAGATAGACAATTGATATTTTCCCAACGCCTGTAAGAACTCCTGTAGGTGGGGGGATTTCTTTAACATCTATCCCATGAGTTTGAGCCAGGGCGTTAATAATCCTTTCTTCGTGGCCTTTCATATAGGCTCTGCTTTGGACGGCCTCATCGAGCGTTTCAGGGTATTTAGACATTTGCATTGGATAAACTTAGCCTCCCTATCTGCAGCACCCACAGCGGCTCCACAACCCCAGATTTAGTGGTAGATGTTTTTTGATGTCATGGCTAGTGCCAGCTTGAGGTGATTAAGTTTTCAAGGGCCAGCTACCCAGCAGTCATCATTTCTCAGATGTCTCCCTAAAATGAGAATGAGCTTTCACGAAACTTTCACGAAATACATGCTTTTTCGTGAAAGTTCCTGCCAATTCCAGAGCGCGCACTTTGAGGTGCCCCTAGTTTGTTAGACACCTTGCGCGTTCATTTTATGCTGCCGTTCGAACTCGACGGGTGACAGCATCCCGTTGTTGGTGTGCTTGCGCTTTGGATTGTAGAACATCTCGATATAT
>Ga0316204_10006396_pt1 | contig 18174 bp, 12 predicted proteins | sample 6monrhotite_MG_2_FD_205661 | JGI IMG/M metagenome (GOLD analysis project Ga0316204, IMG submission 205661) | Microbial mat bacterial communities from mineral coupon in-situ incubated in ocean water Damariscotta River, Maine, United States -... | ecosystem: Environmental > Aquatic > Marine >... | reverse complement strand
ATGGGATTGTTACCACCCATTTCCAATGCCAGTATCTTGTCGGGACGATCTGCAAATTGACGGTTGAGAGAGATGCCAGTATGAGCAGAGCCGGTAAAAAGAACACCATCAATATCTTCATTCTGTGTCAGTTTTTTACCAATAGCCGCACCACCTTGGACAATATTGACAACACCCGCCGGCAGTCCCGCCTTCTGGAAGCAATCCACCAAAAACTCTCCAACCGCCGGCGTTTTTTCGGAAGGCTTGAAAACAACAGTGTTGCCGGCAATGAGTGCCGGAACAATATGACCGTTGGGAAGATGCGCCGGAAAATTATAGGGCCCCAAAACCGCTAGAACGCCGTGCGGTTTATGTCGCAATGCCGCGCGCATGTTTGGCTGGCTTGGCAATTGGCGCTGCGACGTGCGTTCTGCATAAGCTGTAACAGAAATATCAATCTTTTTTACGACCGATTCAGCCTCTGTCCGAGCTTCCCAAATTGGTTTTCCGGTTTCACGGGCGATCAGTTCGGCAAGCTGATCCGACTGGCTGCGTACACGATTGGAATAACGGCGAACAGCTTCGATACGCGAGGTTAACGCCATCGCGGCCCAGGCTGGCCAGGCACGACGTGCGTTGGCAACAGCGGCATCCGCGTCGCCTTCCAGACCTTCCCAGAGAACGGCCCCAGTTGCTGGCTCGATTGAGATCAACTCACTCAAAATATGCCCCGATTTCTCTCTTTACCGGTGTCAGTACATACATCTCTGAACACCTTATTACTCTAACTCTCAATACAATGAATAACCCTAGGTGCAAGATGGTTAATTTTGTCTGACTATCGTTCTCATTAAGGCGATTTGTCGCGTAAAGCTGCGCCCATATTTCGAATTTCCGAGATTTTCTGAGTTAGTGGTTGCCAATTGTCCTTGTCAGCAATGGCGTTCCAAATTGCTTCAACCTCTTCGATATGCATAGAGCAGGGGGCCTCTTGGCACCAGTAAGCATGATCCAGGGACCGTGTTCGAGTTCGCTTTTTCAATTCATTGCGAAGCTCACCATATTCATTATCACCATAGCATTTTCGATCTGGGTCATTTGACCGACCCCAGTCATGAAAAAACCTGTCGATCGTGCTGGTTTTAGTAGCGAGCGCTTTCTCGGCAGCGATCACCAAAGGTTTGTCATTCTCAAATCCCTCTGATTCTATGCCGAGCCGCCAACAGAAATGTTCGGTGAATGCTTCGCCATAGGCACGCGGAAAAGTCTCCAAAGTTGCAACCAACGGATCGCTCTCCGAAATCAGGCGAAGTGTACTGGCCAATTGTGCCAGGTTCCAGTGCAGGGCTTCCGGTTGTCGAGCGAAACAGTAAAGTCCCTCGTGATCAAAATAGGCAGCTGTAAAGCCGGGCTCCCAATAGGGTGTGAAACGCCAGGGACCATAGTCAAAGCTCTCGCCGGTGATATTCATATTGTCTGTATTGAGAACGCCGTGGACGAAGCCGGCTGTCATGTATGCGCCCGCCAATTGAGCTACTTTTTCAGTGACTTTTTCGAACAACTCTGCCGCGGGGTTATTGGTTTGCGCGCCGCCATAGAAATGAGTTAGGCAATAATCGACTAACCGCCGCATCAACTCTTCATTTTTTTCAAAGGCAATTCTTTGAAAGGTACCGAACCGGATATGACTATGGCTGAGGCGCGTCATGACCGCCGATCTGGTCGGTGAAGGCTCGTCACTTCGAAAAAGCTCTTCGCCGGTTTCTACAACGGAGAAAGTCTTGGAAGTGTCAACGCCCAGGGCTTCTAGCATCTCTGTCGCAAGAATCTCTCTTACGGCTCCTTTGAGGGTAAGTTTACCGTCACCATCCCGACTCCACGGCGTTGTTCCTGAGCCCTTTGTTCCCAAGTCCATTAACCGCGCTTGATGATCTCTGAGCTGTGCAAATAAAAACCCGCGGCCGTCTCCAATATCGGGATTGTAATTGCGAAACTGATGGCCATGGTAACGAAGCGCCAATGGCGGATTTAAATTTTCTGGCAACGGGTCGAATTTTCCAAAGTGATCAATCCACTCGCCTTCGGATAGAGTGTCCAGACCAACAGTACGGGCCCAGCGATCGTTGCGATATCGCAATACGTGGCTTGGATAATCAGCCGCTTGCACCGGATCACCAATTTCCGTTCCCAGATCAGAAATTTTGACATCGGCTTTGTAGCGTGAGCTTTTCGGTTCGGATTGCGGTTTATATGGCATTTTGCATTAGTGGCCGCTAATGCCCTTCGCAGCAAGACCATAAGGCGAAATTTGGGGGGCGAATGTCGAACGAGAATATCTATCAGGATTTTTATTGGCAATCGAAAGATGGATTAAAACTCCATTGCCGGGACTATCCGTCCACGAACGACAAGACACCCATTATCTGTATTCCAGGTTTAACCAGAAATGCCCGCGATTTTGCGCATCTCGGACCATTTGTGAATGGCCAGCGACGAATGCTAATCGTCAATCTTCGCGGACGCGGGAAAAGCGAATACCCTAAAGATAGCTCTACCTACCATCCGAAGACTTACGTCGCGGATATTATTGGATTGATGGATGAACTTGATATCCCCAAGGCAATTTTTTTGGGAACTTCGCTGGGTGGTATAGTCACAATGGTTCTGGCAGCATCTCATCAGGAGCGTGTGGCTGGTGCCATTCTCAACGATATCGGACCAGAGGTGGATTCCAAAGGACTCGAACGGATTGGCAATACCGTTGGGCAGGGCCGTAGTTTTGAGACCTGGGCACATGCTGCGCGCGATATGGCACAGTCGAATAGTGACATTTTCCCGGACTATGGTCTGAACGACTGGATAGCATTTTCCAAAAAACTGTATCGAATGAACAGCTCAGGCCGCATTAAACTGGACTATGATTTGAAAATTGCCGAGCCATTTGATTCCAAAGGTGGCGGTAGTGCAGCTTTATGGAAAGCATTGGAATCCCTGAAAGCTTCGCCGACTTTATTGTTGCGCGGAGAATTGTCTGATTTGTTTAGTGATGAAACTGCCGGAAAAATGTTGGAATTACTCGATGCGGGTGAGCTGGTAACAGTTCCCCGTGTTGGTCACGCCCCCACATTGGAAGAGCCATCGGCGCTAGAAGCGATTTCGAGTTTTCTAAAACGGGTAGATTGATGAAAAAGCAATCCAATATTCTCCATTTGCACAGCACGTTTAATCTTGGCGGAAAAGAGGCGAGAGCGGTTCGTTTGATGAACCATTTCGGAGGCAAGGCAAAGCATACAATCTTGTCAGCCGAACCCGATCAGTTGTCGGCCCGCGATGCAATTGACAAGAAGATCAAAGTGCACTTTCCGGATGATGCGCCATCTTTGGCCGGGAAGCCATCGCTGGGTCGCTATCGTGAATTTGTACAATATTTTCGGCAGTTTGACCTGATTCTTTCATATAATTGGGGCGCCATGGACGGGGTAATGGCCCGGACATTATTCGCTCGTATTGGCGGCTTGCCGCCGCTCATTCATCACGAAGACGGATTTAATGAAGACGAGCAGGACAAGTTAAACTGGAAGCGTAACTTGTTCCGTAAATTCGCGCTTGGCGGCAGTATGGCATTGGCAGTCCCGTCGATTCGATTGGAAGAGATTGCCAAAAATGTCTGGAAACAACCAGCCGAGAAAATACAGCGTATTCCAAACGGCATTGACGTGAAGCGGTTTGAGAAAAAGCCTCAACGCGGCGCCATTCCAGGGTATAAAAGAGCGGATGATGAACTGGTTGTGGGAACAATCGCCGGACTACGCACGATAAAGAATTTGCCGCGACTGGTGAGGGCCTGTGCTGCAGCGGGCGACAAGGTGAAACTGGTCATCGTTGGTGAAGGACCGGAAAAAGAAAATATAATGGCGGAAGCAGAGCGACACGGGCTGTCCGATCGATTGCTGATGCCTGGGTTTCTGGCCGATCCGGCGCGCTATGCCGGGTTGTTTGATATTTTCGCTTTATCCTCGGACAGTGAGCAATTCCCGATTTCTCTGATCGAGGCGATGGCTGCTGGGTGTCCAGTCGTGGCGACCGATGTGGGGGATGTGAAATCGATGGTTTCACAACCCAATCAAGGTTTTATCAAGCCGACTTCGGATGAAAAACAATTTTCGGAAGCGCTGGTGACGCTGATTCAACATCAGCAGTTGCGTGAAGACATCGGCGCACAAAACAAGATGAAGGCACAAGCAGAATATAATGAAAGCAAGATGCTGGGGCGCTATGCTCAGCTTTATGGGCATGCATTGGGTCGCAGCGATTTGAACCGTTAGGAAAATCAACCGGGCCAAAATCCGATTTTTGCAGATTTATCGAAACAGAGTGACTATAGCGGCACCAAGGGGAACGCAGGAGATTTCATTGTTCAAGGGTATAAAACCCATCCAATATGGTGGGCGAGAAGTATGGCCGCTAATTGAGGGTGGAAAAGGCGTTGCTGCCACGAATCACGCAAGTTCGGGTGCTTGGGCTGCCGCTGGCGGTATCGGTACGGTTTCTGCCGTAAACGCAGATAGTTATGATGATGATGGAAATGTCATTCCGCAAATTTATCATGGCCGTAAGCGCGAAGAGCGGCACGAGGAATTGGTGCAATATGGTATCGATGGCGCGGTAACACAGGTCACCAAAGCCTTTGAAATTGCCAATGGAAAAGGTGCAATCAACATCAACGTCCTTTGGGAAATGGGCGGAGCCGAGCAAATTTTGCACGGCGTATTGGAGCAAACCAAGGGGATGATCGCTGGTGTTACCTGCGGTGCAGGCATGCCTTACAAGCTTGCTGAAATTGCCAAACAATATGGTGTCAATTATCTGCCGATTATCAGTTCAGCCAGAGCATTTCGTGCTCTTTGGAAGCGGTCATACAAGAAAGTGCCCGAACTGATGGCTGCCGTGGTTTACGAAGACCCTTGGCTCGCTGGCGGACATAATGGCCTTTCCAATGCTGAAGACCCTTTGACACCGGAAGATCCATATCCACGTGTCAAAGCTCTCCGTGACGTTATGCGCGGAGAAGGAATCTCGGATGATGTTCCAATCATTATGGCTGGCGGTGTCTGGCATTTGCGTGATTGGCAAGATTGGATCGATAGTGAAGAACTCGGCCAAATTGCATTTCAATTTGGCACGCGGCCGTTGTTGACGAAGGAAAGCCCCATTCCAGAAAGCTGGAAGAGTGAGTTGATAAAAATCAACGAGGGCGATGTGCTGCTGCACAAATTTTCTCCCACCGGTTTCTACTCATCCGCTGTTCGCAATGCATTTCTCCGCAGTCTGGAGGCGCGTTCCGAACGTCAAATTCCTTATTCCATGGAGAAAGCCGGAGATCATACACATCAGCTTGATGTTGGCGTTAAGGGAAAGAATTTCTGGGTAACGCGCAATGATCTGCTTCGTGCTCGTGAATGGGATGGTTTGGGCTTTACGATGGCAATGAAGACTCCCGATAATACGGTGGTTTTTGCAAAGCCGGAAGAAGCCAAACTCATTCGCAAAGACCAGGCCGATTGCATGGGGTGTCTGTCACATTGCGGTTTCTCTGCTTGGAAGGATCACGACAATAACAGCACGGGACGACTTGCAGATCCGCGTAGTTTTTGTATCCAAAAGAGCTTGCAGGAAATCGTCCACGGTGCGCCGGTTGAAGAACATCTGATGTTTGCTGGGCATGGGGCTTATAATTTTGGAAAAGACCCTTTCTATTCTAACGGCTTCGTACCGACAGTGAAGCAGTTGGTGGATCGCATTCTGGCCGGTGATTGATCCAAAATAGTTATTAACAGTTCCTTTCCTATTGGACCTTATGGTTTGTTTGGCTTGGAAACCAATATGGCTTTGAAATCGACGCGATATCAAAAGGTGGTACCGGCGGCATTAAACCGTCGCGCGTTCGAACTGCATAGGGTCAATATTTCCGGGGCTTCTGTTACCCTGTCAAAAAAGAAAATAGTGCAAGCGACCATATTGGATGTTTCCATTTATGGTTGCCGGTTGGAACTTGATGCAATTCTGCCTGAAGGCGAAAAAATTCAAATTCATCTTGCCAATAAGGAAGTGGTTGATGCCAGAATCATCTGGCAAAAGGCAAGAGAAGCCGGCTGCCGCTTCGCAGAAGCGATATCCCAGCAAAAAATGAGAGCACTTGCGCCTTCCGGCTAACCTGTCAGGTAATTGCTCTCGTCAGCGCTTTGTCTTTAAGGTGCCTAGTTTGATAGAACAGATAGTGTGAACGAGGATATGCTGGAACGAATTTGCTGGATTTTGTTGGCGATCATTCATCTGTCGCCGTTCACCGCTCTGTTTTTCCCAAATATCATAACACGCCTTTATTCTATTCCGGTCGATGATCCCAATTTCGCAATTTTTCATCATCGTGCGGCTCTGTTTGGGGCCGTTGTGATTGCCTGTACTTGGGCGGTTTTTGATCCAAATGTGCGAAAACTATCAGCATCGGTAACAGCACTATCGATGCTCAGTTTTCTGGTAATTTTTCTTATCTACGGGCAACCGGCTTCATTGCGAACAATAGCCATTGTCGACACGTTTGGGTTATCGCTATTGGCTTATGTGGGCTGGCGAGCCCTTACCGCCTAGTCCAGATCCCACGCCCGTTCGCCATGGTTGGAAATGTCCAATCCATCGCGCTCGTCATCTTCACTAACCCGCATAGGCAGGATGAAGCTGATACCAAAACCAAGCAGGAAGGTAGCGAAGGCAGACCATAGTGCAACCGTTGCCACCCCGATTAACTGAGCTACGAACTGGCTACCAAAGGCCATATTCTCTGCATAGCCAGTACCGCCAAAGCCTTCACTGATGAAAAGTGCGAGAAGCAGGGAACCCAAAATTCCGCCGACACCGTGAACGGCAAAAACATCAAGACTGTCATCTATGCCAAAGCTATTCTTGACCAATCCTACCGCAAAGAAACATGTCACACTGGCCAGAGCGCCAATGATAATCGATGCACCCGCGCCGACAAATCCGGCAGCCGGCGTAATGGTAGCCAAGCCTGCAATGGCACCAGTGGCAATGCCAACTGCCGTGGATTTGCCGACTTTGATTTTCTCTATGACGATCCAGACCAGAGCGGCCATGGATGCGGCAATATGGGTGTTGATAATCGCCTGCGACGCGTCATCTGTTGCCGTCAACGCCGAACCGCCATTGAAACCAAACCAGCCGACCCACAACAAACCAGCACCTGCAACAGTAAGGGCAGGGCTATGGGGTAGCATGAGTGTCTTTGGCCACCCGATCCTTTTGCCCAGCATGATCGCTGCCACCAAAGCCGAAACGCCGGCAGTGGTGTGTACCACGATGCCTCCGGCAAAATCCAATACGCCGAGTTCAGACAACCAGCCGCCGCCCCAGATCCAATGGGTCACCGGTGCATAGACCACAAGCAACCATAGAGCGGAAAATGCGATCACCCACCCAAAACGGGCTCGTTCAACCCATGCACCAACCATAAGTGCTGGAGTAATGACAGCAAATGTCATCTGGAACATCGCGAATGTCGATTCTGGAATGGTTGTCGCTTCGCGCACATTCCCAAGATTGAGTAACATCCAGTTGAGACCGCCGCCCAAAAAGCCGTTGGTGACGGGGCCAAATGCTAATGTATAACCGACAACGACCCACAATACCGAGCAAATCCCGCCAATGGCCATGCATTGAATAAGGACCGACAGAAAATTTTTGGACCGCACCAAGCCGCCATAAAATAGCGAGAGGCCGGGCAGGGTCATTAACAGGACGAGAGCGGTCGCGCTGATAATCCATGCAGTGTCGCCGCTATCATTGACTGCTGCCGCCGGATCAAGCACATCCTGAGCAAATGCCGGTGCCGCTAACATAGTCGCCGTGAGTATGGCGCTTAGATATTTGCTCAAATTCTTCATTATCTTCCCCGACGAATCCCGTTGATGCAATTAACTAGTCGAGTCGATTAACTGGTTCAACCGATATACTCAAACCCAACCTTCGAGAACCTGGTCCGGCGGCCTGTGTCCATCTGCCCATACGCGAATATTGGCAATGACGCGCTCTCCCGAAGCCTCTCTTCCCTCAAAAGTGGCGCTTCCCATATGGGGCAGCAGCACCGTATTTTTCAAATCAAGCAACCGGGGGTCGACATTGGGTTCCTGCCGATAAACATCCAGTCCGGCGCCACCAATATTTTCTTCCTGAAGCGCTTTGATCAATGCATCCTCATCAATAAGGTCTCCGCGCGCGGTGTTGATTATATATGCAGTTGGTTTCATTGCCTTTATCCGCTCTGCATTGATCATTTCATGCGTTTCCTCAGTATGCGGGCAATGCAGTGAAATAATATCGCATTCACGGATCAGTGTATCGAGATCTGCTATATAATTTGCGTTCAGGGACTCCTCAACTGCTGGCGGCAACTGTCGGCGATTGTGATAAAAGGTCGACATGCCAAATCCAGATGCGCGGCGGGCAACGGCCTGACCGATGCGGCCCATGCCGATAATTCCCAGTTTTTTGCCGCCAATACAGTGTCCCAGCATCCCGCCAGGACGCCAGCCAGTCCATTCGCCGGAACGCATTATTTTTTCTCCCTGCGCCAGACGGCGCGGAACGGAAAGGATCATCGCCATGGTCATATCTGCCGTGTCTTCGGTAAATACGCCCGGCGTATTCGTTACCATGATCTTTTTAGCCCTGGCGGCTGTAAGATCGATATGATCAACGCCGGCGCCAAAGCTTGCGATGAGCTTGAGCCGGTCCGGAGCTTGCTCGATCATCTCTGCATCAATTTGATCCGTAACCGTAGGAACCAGTACATCACAATCCGCCATTGCGGTGATCAGGTCGTCACGCGAAAATTCCCTGTCTTCCAAATTTGGAACTGCGTCGAACAGTTCACACATTCTGTCCTGATTGGAGTCGGCAAGTTCGCGGGTGATAATCACGCGAGGTTTGGCGGGGTGTTTTGATGTAGTCATATCGTCATCGCTATGCCCGAAAATATCGACAGGTCAAGCAGGCGGGCCTTGATGCAATATCGCTTTTCAGTTTAAGAGCAAAAGGTCGGGGGACAGTTTTAGTATGACGATGCGTATTTTATTTGCCTTCACTCTAGCTTCGTTGGTCGTGTCGCCGGCGATGGCGCAGCGTGACCCCCCTTATTGGGGTTCGATAGATGAGCCAGAGGCGCGAATGCGTACCGGCCCCAGCACAGAATATCCAACCATGTGGATTTATAAGCGAGAGCGCATGCCGGTTAAAATTTTGGCACGCTACAAAGCCTGGCGTAAAATTGAAGATGTAGATGGAACGCAAGGATGGATGCACGCCCGGCTGTTAAGCGCAAGCAGAACGGCGCTGGTGCAGGGTGAAACGGGAAAAATACTCGCGCTGCGATCCAATCCCAGAACTGACGCCAGAGTAACCTGGCGCGTGCAGCCCGGTGTGGTTGGCAATATTAGCCAGTGCCAGGATGGATGGTGCCTGTTCGATGTCACCGGGAGGCAGGGCTATATCAAATTCGATCAAATTTGGGGCGAAGAAGCTATAAAATAGCGATGCCTGCGTTCTAAACTAGATATGGATTCTGAAGGCCAGAATTCCAAAAGCGATTCTCAAAGCTCTGTATCAGGCATCAAGTCTGTTTCCTCAATCGATCAATTCAACCGCAACTGCCGTGGCTTCGCCGCCGCCAATGCACAACGCTGCTACGCCCTTTTTCAAACCACGTTTTTTGAGTGCAGCCACAAGGGTCACCATGATGCGTGCGCCACTGGCTCCAATAGGATGCCCCAGAGCGGTCGCGCCGCCATTAACGTTCAACTTGTCGTGTGCGATACCAATATCTTGCATTGCAAACATAGCAACACAGGCAAAAGCTTCATTCACTTCCCAGAGGTCAACTTCTCCGGCTTCCCATCCGGCATTTTTCAACACTTTTTGAATGGCCGACACAGGAGCGGTGGTGAATTTGGCCGGTGCATGGGCATGCGCGGCGTGGGCGACAATCCTCGCAACGGGTTTCAGTCCTTTTTCTTCTGCGACACTGGAACGGGAGAGTACCATAGCTGCCGCTCCGTCGGATATCGATGAGGCATTGGCGGCCGTAATTGTACCATCTTTAGCGAAAGCGGGTCTTAGTTCGGGGATTTTGTCCGGGCGTCCTTTTAGCGGTTGCTCGTCTTTGTCGACCGTCACATTGCCTTTGCGGGTTTTGATTTCGACCGCGACGACCTCATCATCAAATGCGTCGCCTTCTACAGCTGCCTTTGCACGGGATAGTGATTCTATTGCATAAGCATCCTGTGCTTCCCGGGTGAGTTGATATTCGCCGGCTGTTTCTTCGGCAAAGCTACCCATGGCCCGGCCCGGTTCATATGCATCTTCCAGCCCGTCGAGGAACATATGGTCTTTTGCCTCAACATGTCCCAATCGCGCACCGCCGCGCATTTTCGGGAGTAAGTAGGGTGCGTTGGTCATGCTTTCCATTCCACCCGTCACGATAATATCCACGGAGCCTGCGGCGAGTGCTTCTGCCCCCATGATTGCAGTCTGCATGCCGGAACCACACATTTTGTTGACCGTTGTCGCCTCCACTGATTGCGGAAGACCACCCAGTATCGCGGCCTGGCGGGCAGGGGCCTGACCTTGGCCAGCGGAAAGAACATTTCCCATATATATCCGTTCAACATCAGAACCATCAATGCCAGCGCGATCAACCGCTGCTTTTACTGCTACGGCACCCAAATCCGGAGCAGAAACCGCACCCAGCGCTCCCTGCATCCCGCCCATGGGGGTGCGGGCATAGGATAGAATGACAATTGGATCGGGGTTGGTCATGATGTTGGCCTTTCTGTTTTCGTGCAATACGAAAGCTGATTTTTCTTTGCGTCCACATAGTGTCCGTAGCTGTAGTTTTCAATCGCAGGATTGCTTAGAATCACCGGGCGTGGCAATTTCAGGCGATGATGGATTTCTATCTTGACCTGCCATTTATTGTTTTCCCACTGGCCGGTGTTATCCTGGGATTGATAATTGGCAGTTTTCTGGCGACCCTGGCTGTGCGTTGGCCGAAAGGGCAATCTGTTATGACAGGCCGTTCGGAATGTGATCAATGTGGCCAGCGACTTGGTCCGATAGAGCTGCTTCCGGTCATCAGCCATATCTGGCAAAATGGGAAGTGCCGGAAATGCGGAGAGCCGATTGATAGGCAGCATCTGGCTATAGAAATTGCAGCAGGGTTGATAGGGGGATTGGCACTATTCGTTGCACCGAACGGTACTGGCATGGCAGGCGCTTTTTTCGGATGGGTATTGTTGACGCTAGCGATAATTGATGCAGAGCATCAATGGTTGCCTGATCGATTGACCGCACTTTTGGCGGCGACTGGCCTGTTCTCAGCGCTGTTTTTGGAAGAGCCAACGATAGTGGATCGTCTAATTGGCGGACTTATCGGTTATTTTTCGTTGCTCCTAGTAGCAGTAATCTATCGCACGGTTCGAGGGCGCGAGGGTTTAGGAGGTGGTGATCCAAAGATGCTCGGCGGGATTGGATTATGGCTGGGATGGCAATATTTGCCATTCATTCTGCTGGGGGCGTCAATCATTGGTCTGATGTTCGCGCTAATACTGAAGATTCGAAATCAACCGGTTGGGCTGGAGAGCCACTTTCCATTCGGAAGTTTGATGGCAATTGCCGCATTTCCGGTCTGGCTTGTGCATTCAGCTGGCCTGAATATGATTGGTTCGTTCATAATACCCTAAAAACCATTGCCAGTCCAAAGCCAAGTCGCTAACAGAGCGGCGCTTTAGCAAAAGCCGATAGCCGGTTGAGTTAAAAATGCCCCTGTGGTGGAATTGGTAGACGCGCTCGACTCAAAATCGAGTTCCGCAAGGAGTGTCCGTTCGAGTCGGACCAGGGGCACCACCACCAAATTTGAAATATGCGAAACGCTAGAAGGCTGGTTGTGTTGAACGTGCCAGCAATTCTTGCGAGATTAAACTTCTCGTTTTCAGTCGGATCTTGGGTTTGACCAGTTATCTTGTGAGATCATTTGAATATCGAGCTTTGCGACTTTGCGATTGATATGATTGTCTTTGCCCATTTACAAAACCACGATAAGGTTTCGGAAATCATAGTGGAGGACAACATATGTATCCGGGTGAGCAAGTAAAAACCCGCCGGAACCAGCCCGCTTTTATCATGGCGGAGAGCGGAGAAACAGTAACCTACGGCGAATTGGATGAGCGATCAAACCGGATCGCACATTTGCTTCGGGATCAAGGTCTTAAACGTCTAGACCACTATGCGGTCTTTATGGAAAATCATGGGCGCTATATCGAATGTTGCTCGGCAGGAGAACGATCAGGACTCTATTACACCTGTATCAACAGCTATCTGACGGCTGAGGAGTTGGCGTACATTGTCAACAACAGTCAATCACAGGTGCTGTTTACATCGGAGAAAAAGCGCGATGTCGCGATGGCTGCGGTTAAGAGCTGTCCAAATATCAAGCTGGTTGTGATTGTTGACGGTGCTGGCGATGGAGAAAACATCGTCAATCTTGATGAGGCAGTCGCGGACTATCCAGCCACCCCGATTGCCGATGAATGTGTCGGTGCATCAATGCTCTATTCTTCTGGAACGACTGGCCAGCCAAAAGGCATATTACGCCCGCTGCCGGAAGAACCGGCCGGATTTAAGTTGCCGGTGTTCCATTTTCTCGGCGCGCTTTGGCAATATCGCGAAGGTATGATCTATCTTTCGCCCGCACCGCTATATCATAGCGCGCCCAATGCCGCCGTTGGCATGACAATCTCTATGGGCGGCACAGCGGTCATAATGGAACGGTTTGACCCCGAACGCTATTTGGCGTTGATCGAGCAGCATAAGATTACCCATACCCAGCTGGTTCCAACGATGTTCTCTCGGATGCTGAAATTGCCAGAGGATGTGCGCAGCAAATATGACCTGTCGTCGCTGGAGTTCACCGTCCACGCCGCAGCTCCTTGTCCCGTGCAAGTGAAAGAACAGATGATTGATTGGTGGGGGCCCATTGTTTCGGAATATTATGGTGCCACAGAAGCGCTTGGCTTCACCTATTGCAGCAGCGAGGACTGGCTGGCCCATAAAGGGACCGTGGGCAAGGTTGTGGTCGGCGTGCTGCATATCCTTGATGACGATATGAATGAATGTCCGACAGGCGAAGTGGGAACATTGTGGTTTGAAACTGCCAATCCGTTTGAATATTTCAACGATCCGGAAAAGACCGCCGAGGTGCGCTCAGAGGATCAGGCAATGAGCACCGTTGGCGATATGGGTTATGTGGATGAGGACGGCTTTGTCTATCTGACCGACCGCAAAACATTCATGATTATTTCCGGCGGCGTGAACATTTATCCGCAGGAGTGCGAGAACCTTCTGATCGAACATCCCAAGGTGTCTGATGCTGCGGTCTTTGGCGTTCCCAATGTTGATCTGGGTGAAGAAGTCAAAGCGGTTGTCCAGATGATGCCGGATCAGCGAGCAGATGATGCAATCACGGAAGAACTGATCGCCCATTGCCGCGAGCATCTGGCACCGATGAAATGCCCAAGAACGATCGACTTTATTGACGAAATGCCCCGCCTGCCGACCGGAAAACTATACAAGACCGGACTTCGGGACAAATATTGGGGTGAAGGCAAAAGTCGAATCGTATAGTGTGAGCGGGCCAGCAAACTGGCCCGCTCAGGAAGTTAAATACGTTCGATGATGATCGCCGGAGCCATGCCGCCTGCGGCACACATGGTAACCAGCCCGCGCTTCTTGCCCTGACGCTCAAGCTCATCAACCATTGTCCCGATCAGGATAGATCCTGTTGCTCCAATCGGGTGGCCAAGCGCCATGGCGCCGCCGTTGACGTTTACCGTTTCCCGGTCAAGATCCAGATCGCGGATAAATTTCTCTGCAACAACAGAGAAGGCTTCGTTGATTTCCCAAAGGTCTATATCGTCCTTGGTTAGGCCCGCTCTTGCGAGCACTTTCTGAGCACCCGGAACCGGTGCATTCAACATCAATGTGGGGCAATCACCCATATTGGCCATCGCAACGACTTTGGCTCTGGGTGTCAGACCATTTTTGTCAGCATAGGCTTTTGATGAAAGCAGCACGGCCGCAGCACCATCAACGACGCCAGAACTGTTGCCGGCATGATGGAAATGCTGGATGTCGAGATCAGGATATTTCTGGTTGATCAGGCCGCGAAAGGTTGTGCCTTTTTCATCCAGCGGCACATCAGCGAGTTTTGCAAAGCTGGGCTGCAATTCCGCCAGACCTTCAGCGGTCGTTTGTGGGCGTGGAAATTCTTCTTTGTCGAGAAGGACCGTTCCATCATCCGCAACCACTGGCACAACGCTCTTGTCGAACCGGCCTTCGCGGATAGCCCGATCGGCATTTTCCTGACTCTTGAGCGCCAATGCGTCCAATGCTTCGCGGTCAATGCCTTCCATCGACGCGATCGCATCACCGCAGACGCCCTGATGTGATTGCGGGTGGCTCTTCTGCAGGCGTTCATTTTCGCTGCCCATCATAGGTGGTTTGATCCCGGCCTGCATCTCGTCCTTCGTGCGTTCGGCGGTATAGGACATCATCTCTGTCCCGCCACCGATCACGAGATCTTCCATGCCGGACATGATCTGTGCCGCTGCAAAATTAACCGAAGTAATGCCGCCGCCACAGAAACGGTCGAGCGTGGTGCCGCTGGAGCGGATATCATAACCGGCGTCGAGTGCTGCCATCCGGCCTAAATCGCCGCCCTGTTTGCCTTTTTGCGTAGAAGTGGACCAGATGATGTCGTCGACTTCTGCGGTGTTCAGATCATTGCGCTCCTTCATCGCCTTCAAAACGGTTGCGGCGAGATGCTGCGGGTGTTCGTTGGCCAGCGCGCCTTTGCCTACTTTGCCAATACCGCGTGGAGTGCGGACTGCATCGATAATATATGCTTCATTCATTTTCTTTTCCTTCAACAACAAATGCCGTCACGCGGCTTGAAATTAATTAATCACATAATGAATATTTATCCTGCGGCAACCGTCATTTGAGTTAATCCGGGCATTTTCCAGATGCGATTTGCCAGTGTGGCACTGTGGCTCTGTTGCAACATTAATGCCGCTAAGTGACTTTTTGTCGCGCCATTCGTCCTTCATTGTCACATAATTGCTGGACTTAATCATTTGATTAGTTGAAAGTTGTTTGAGTTGGGGGACGAGCAAAAGTTCGCTCCCATTAAACGGGATTGGGAGAGAAGAATGCGTAAGTCGCTATTATTTGCCGCAACAGCTATATCAACAATGTCAGTTCCTGCCTTGGCGCAGGATCAGTCAGATGGTGCCGTTGACGATAATGTCATCATCGTTACCGCACAGCGTCAGGCTCAAAGCCTGCAGGAAGTGCCTATTGCGGTTTCCGCGTTTGATTCAACGGCACTGGAAGCGCAGCAAATTGAAAACGCATCGGATTTGCAGCTTACGCTGCCTAACGTATCCTTTACTAAAGGGAACTTTACCGGATCCAGCTTTACCATTCGCGGTATTGGTGATCTGTGTGTTGGTGTGTCGTGCGACACGGCAACGGCGATTCACTTGAATGACTCACCCTTGTTTGGAACGCGCTTATTTGAAACAGAATATTTTGATCTGGAACGAATCGAGGTTCTGCGTGGACCTCAAGGTACACTATTTGGCCGTAATGCGACTTCTGGAGTGGTCAATGTTGTGACGGCAAAGCCAGAGCTTGGAGAATTTAAGGGTTCTGTCGAAGGCGAGTATGGCAATTTTGAATCGATCAAAGTCAAGGGAATGCTCAATGTGCCGCTCGGTGAAACTTTGGCGGCTAGGGTTGCCGGTTTCTACCTGAAGCGGGACGGTTATACACAAAACCTCTTTAACAATTCCAGCATCGATGGACGCGACATGTACGCTGTGCGCGGATCGATAAAATGGGAACCGACACCAGATACAACACTGGATTTGATGGCTTATTACTTCCGTGAGGATGATGATCGCGCGCGTATTCAAAAACAGCTTTGCCAACGGGATCCAACGGGTGTGCTTGGTTGTTTGGCCAACAGGCGTGATTTTGGAAAAGTAAATACAAACGCCACGTTTACCGGTACTTTGGGCTCAGCTGAATTCTTTGCGATTAACGGACTTCCTGCTGCGCTAGGACTGAACAGCCTCTATGGTCCGGATGGTCATGCGAATTTTGTTGAACCTAACGATGTGCGTCAAGTTAGAACAGACTTCACACCTGAATATTTCACTGACGAATTGCAGTTGCAAGGACATTTGGAACATAATTTTGGTCCTATTCAGTTGGGGCTAACCGGTACTTATCAGGAAACCCGCATTGATTCTCGTCAAGACTACAATACGTCGATCGTCGATCGGACTACCTATGATGCAGCCATTGGCGCATTTGGTGCATTTGGTGGCGCCGCAGGACCACTAGGATTCCTTGCTCCTGTATTTAATACCATCGCCCCAAATGGCGTTGGCGGGCCACTGTGTACTTCTGATACCGATGAGACCGGGTTGGGATCATATGGCGGCAACAGCATTTGTAGCCAGACGCCATTGTCGTTTGACAGATCCAACTCAGACAATTCTGCATGGTCGGCTGAAGCTATTATTTCTTCTGATTTTGATGGTGCATTTAATTTCCTACTTGGCGGAATTTATGCAGAGACTCATCTCACGGAAAACAGTTATTATGTGAATGCATTTGCGATTGACTATATCGCGGGGGTTTTGGGCGCTTCAAATGGCGGTTATCTCGGAACACCATTCTTCCGCAACAATACCCGGGATTTCCGTTTGAAATCTTATGGTATTTTCGGAGAGGCATATGTTGATTTGTCCGATACACTCAAAATTACCGCTGGCTTGCGTTATAATAATGATAAGAAATCGGTTGAAGCGCGATCAACGCTAGCAAGCTTCTTGGTACCATTTGGTCAGACAGGCAACGCGTTCGATTCTCCTTTTGTGGGCGGATTTGATGCTGATCCAGGCACTCCGGGTAATCAGCTAGTTCAAACCCGAAGCGTTGCATTTGACGAGATTACAGGTCGATTTGTTGTCGATTGGCAGTTTACGCCTGATAATCTGATTTATGCGTCATATTCGCGTGGCTATAAATCAGGCGGCATCAACCCGCCGTTGCAGCCAATTTTTGCAGTTCCAGAATCTTTTGGTCCTGAACAAATTGATTCCTTTGAAATCGGTTCGAAGAATGTGTTCGCTGGCGGTGCATTCATTCTGAATGCGACGGCTTTCTACTATAAGTATAAAGGCTTGCAGCTCAGCCGGATTATTGCTCGAACATCGGTTAATGATACCATCGACGCTGATGTCTATGGCGCAGAAGTAGAAGCGGTTGTTCGACCTGATCCTGACTGGATGATCAATTTGGGTTTCAGTTACCTGAAAACAAAAGTGAAAGGCGATCAATTATTTAGCAATCCACGGGATCCAGGTGGTGGACGTGCCGATGCGGTAATTATCAAGGATATTACCAACGGTTCCAATTGCGCTGTTGTACCTGGTACCGCAGGAAATGCTGTTGGTTCAAATGCCTTCGTTAACGCAATTAACGGTGGACTTGGCTTGCAGCCAACGACTGCATTCCCAGCGGATGGCGGAGTAGCTTCTACTGGCGCATTCGGCATTTGTGCGGCGCTTACAGCTCAAGCGGCTGCAATTGGCGTAGGATTTGATCCAGCCGGAATAACTGTTATTAGTCCAGGCGTTCAGGTGAATATTCGTGGCAATGAATTGCCACAAGCTCCGGTTGCCAAGGTTTCTGCCGGTGTTCAATACACCCATAACTTTGACAGCGGCTGGACGCTCGTACCACGCGTTGATATCGCATATACTGGTGACCAATATGGTAGCGTCTTCAATGGCAATGTGAACAAGATCCAGGGCTTCACTCAAGCCAATGCATCCATCCAGCTAAATGGAACAGATGATAAGTGGTTTGTACGTGCATTTATTCAAAACATCTTTGACAGCAACTCGACGACAGGTCTGTATCTGACTGATGCGTCTTCAGGTCTGTTTACGAACATCTTTACTCTGGATCCACGCCGCTATGGTATCGGAG
>Ga0316204_10006395_pt1 | contig 18175 bp, 18 predicted proteins | sample 6monrhotite_MG_2_FD_205661 | JGI IMG/M metagenome (GOLD analysis project Ga0316204, IMG submission 205661) | Microbial mat bacterial communities from mineral coupon in-situ incubated in ocean water Damariscotta River, Maine, United States -... | ecosystem: Environmental > Aquatic > Marine >... | reverse complement strand
GGTGGCAGAAAACGAAGGACGGCGACGGACCCGGAGCAATCGAAAAGAAAACAGGAAACCGTGAAAGGAGCGGCGCTATGAAAATTCTCTTTATCCTCAATGATCCTCCCTACGGCACCGAGCGGTCCTTCAACGCGCTGCGTCTGGCGCAGGCGCTGTTGAAGAGCGAGCCGAAGCCGGAAATCTCGGTGTTTCTCATGGCCGACGCGGTTGCCTGCGCCAAGACCGGGCAGATAACGCCTAACGGCTATTACAACCTCGAACGCATGGTTCGCAGCGTTGCAAGACAAGCCCCGGTCGTGCTTTGCGGAACCTGCATGGATGCGCGCGGCATCGGTGACGACGACGTGGTCGCAGGGGCACAAAGGGGTACCATGCCGCAACTCGCCGAGATGACGGCTGCCGCCGACAAAGTCCTGGTCTTTTAAACACTGCCCCTAGACGGGACACATTTAGCGGGAAACACAATGCATATCGTAGTTATCGGCGGTTCATTTGGCGGGCTCACGACCGCGTTTGACCTCAGGCACCTTCTGCCACGCGGCAAACACGAGATCACGGTGATCTCGCGCGATCGACGTTTTACTTTTATTCCGTCCCTGCCTTGGGTGGCTATGGGTTCCAAAACGCTTGAGGATATTTCCTTCGATCTCGAAAAACCGCTTGGCGCGAAGGGCATCAATTTCGTCGAGGCGGCGGTGACGAAGATCGACCCCGAGGCGCGGAAGGTGGAAACCGAGGCTGAAACATATGATTACGATTACCTGGTGATCGCGACAGGCCATCGCAGCGCCAATGAGGCGGTGCCGGGCCTCGGTCCCTTCGATGGCCCCGGCCACTCGCTGATGTCACCGCCCGAGGCCGAAGAGGCCCGGAAAACCTGGGCTGCGTTTCTGGCCGACCCCGGCCCGATGGTCATCGGCTGCGCCCCGGGGGCAAGCTGTGTCGGTCCGGCCTACGAATTTCTGTTCGAAGCGCATCACGCGCTGAAACGCCGTTCCCTGCGCCACAAAGTGCCGATCACCTTTGTCACGCCGGAGCCGTTCCTCGGGCATTTTGGCGTCGGCGGGTTCGGCAAGATCCGGCCATTTCTTGAGGCCGAACTCGAAGACCGCGACGCGCGCTACCACACATCCGCGGCCGTCTCGAACATCACCGACGTTTCCGTGGAACTGGCCGACGGCAAAGCATTCGACTCCAAATATTCGCTCATCATCCCGCCGCTCGCCGGGATCAGGCCGGTTGCCGAGGCAAAGGGCCTTGCCAATCCCAAGGGCTTTGTTCCGGTGGACCAACATTACAGGCACAAGGATTTCGAAAACATCTACGCCGTCGGGGTCGCGGTTGCCCTGCCCCCGGTCGAGGACCTGCCGGTTCCGGTCAACTTTCCGAAAACCGGTCACATGACCGAGCAGATGGCAAAGATTGCCGCCCGCAACATTGCCGCCGATATTCAGGGAGGCGAGAAGACGGCCCACGAGTTGATGGTCGAATGCATCATGGACATGGGTGACCGGGGTGCCCATATGGTCGCCGATCCCGTTCGACCGCCACGCAACGTGACCAGATTTGGCGTCGGCCGACGCTGGCTCTGGGCCAAGAAGGTCTTCTCGAGTTACTATTTGTGGAAGATGAAACGCGGCGCAACGCGGAGCCACAAATGGGTCTGGTAGCGGCTTACCAGTTGCGCCCTGACGCGAAGCATTGAATTTGCCGTAAATTCAATTGAATAATGGAATAATTGCATCTGCGAGGTGATGTCATGGCAATGGCCAGTCCAAAACACAGGCTTCTCGAACAATTCGCCCTTGTCGCGAAGGCGCTCGGGCAGGCTAACCGGCTGGACCTTCTGGAGCTGTTGGCTCAGGGCGAGCGCAGCGTCGACGCACTGGCGCAGGCGACGGGGCTCACGCTAGCCAACACATCGCAGCACCTGCTGCACCTCCGCCGCGCGGGCCTGGTGACGTCGGAAAAGCGCGGGCTTTATGTCTTCTACAGCCTTGCGGGAGACGACGTTATCGAACTCCAGCGCGCGCTACGCCACACCGCAGAACGGCATATTGCCGAGGTCGACCGCATCGTCGCCGGTTACTTCAACGAGCGCGACAGCCTTGAAGCCGTGTCGAGAAAAGAGTTGCTGGAGCGCGCCAATGGCGGCCTTGTAACGGTGCTCGACGTCCGGCCGCCTGAGGAATTTCAATCCGGTCACATTCCGGGTGCCGTGAACTTGCCGCTCGGAGAGCTGAAGAAGCGTCTGGGCGAGTTGCCGGAAGGTAGCGAGATTATCGCCTATTGCCGCGGACCCTATTGCGTCCTTGCCTTCGAGGCAGTTGCGGAGCTGAGAAAAAAGGGGTTCGACGCGCGCCGCCTGGAAGAAGGATATCCGGAATGGAAGGCGTCGGGCCTGCCCGTCGAAGTATAACCAACAGCGCCTTTCAGTATGATCCGAACCAATTTTCCCAGTGAGATCGAAGACAACGAAGGCAACCTCAGACATCGATAACAAACGATAGGGCGACAGGCATGACAGATTAGAGAACAAAATACGCCCTTCGAGCAGGCACCTATCGGGGAACTTCGGCTACTCCGCCACCAACTCCCATGCTGCCGTGGCCATTTCAGAGATGGTTCGAGAATCCAGCAATCGATGTTGTTTTCGCTTCCCGAATGCTGGAAGCTCCACCAGCCAATCTTCCGCCGTAGCTTTGACACATCCGTCCACAATAGTGCGATCCTTGAGGCAGTTTCGGATCAGCCGCCGTTTCTCAGGAGGTGGCGACACTGCATACAGCTCGGCCAAGTCAGAAGCCAAATCCAATAGCAGTTCGAAATCCTCTCGTTGTGCACGGTTGTTTTCGACTGCGTCGAGCTCCTCGCGCAGCTGCTGTAACTCGAACTCCAGGTTTTCTTTCCGTAGATTGTAAGCTGTTTGATCGATCGCACCGTCGACAAGGAGATCCGTCAATCGCTCTTGCCGCGAACGAGCCTCACCAATCCGTAGTCGCAGGGATTTTTCGATCTCCTTGGTTCCGTCGTGAAACAGCCACTGCTGTATACCTTTTGAAATCTTGGCGCGGTCTGCCTTGGCAATTTCAACTGCTCGAAGTTTTCCCGTGACGCTGGTCTCAAGTTGATCCTCGCGGATGGTTTTTGCGGGGCACCCGCTGGTATGACAGCGATAATACACATGACCCTTTTGATGTTCGCCGGTCAGCATTCCTTGGCAGCCCGCGCAGCGGAACAACCCCCGATACAGAAAATTATGCCGGGTCGTCTTTTTGCCGTAGCGCGCCTTCTTGATCGCTTGTATCCGCCGAAACACCGCTGCGGAGATTAACGGTTTGTGTTCTCCTGGGTAAAGCCGTCCACAAACACGCATTTTTCCACAGTAGTAGGGGTTGCCCAGAACGGTTTCTATTCTTCGTTTGGTGATTGGTTGGCCGTTGAACCCGTTCAGCCCACGTCGACGCATTTCAGTGGTTAGGCTGGCGAGAGAATAATCCCGAGTAAGATAGAGTTTGAACAACTGCTTGATCAAAGGGGCTTTGATCGGGTCGATTGCCTTCGGATTGCCGCCGCCTGTGTCGAGATAGCCGATCGGAGCTCGGAATGGATAGATGCCGTGCTTTAGACGGCCATAGATGCCTTTCTTGACCTCTTGGCTGAGGTTGCGGCTGTAGTCGGCGGCGAGCGCCATCTGGATATCTGCAAGAAGGCGGCCACCACGGGTGTCAAAGTCCAGGCCGTCAGCGGCAGAATAGATTTTCACGCCAAGCCGCACGATCTCGTCAAGTCTTGACCAGTCGGTGTAGTTCCGGGCGCAGCGGTCGATCTTATGCATGACCAAGCCTTCCGCCTCACTTGCGCGAAGCGCCGCCATCATTCGTTCGAAGATCGGTCGTCCGGTTTTTGAGGCGGTTTCCTTCTCTTCGAACCATTCAATGATTTCAAGATTGTTCTGACTCGCAAAACACGCAATCGCGTCTTTCTGTGCTTCGAGCGAAGCACCATCGCCTTGGCGAATGGTGGACACCCGGATGTAGCCGAAACAGGGTTTCATACTTTGTCAGGGTTATCCCCGGACTCTATCAGATTTTCAGAATTTGGCGAATCAGGCCAGGGCCATTGCCCGGTTTTTTTGAGGTGCTCGTAGATCGCTTTGCACAGGTCGAGATGTTCTTGAAGGTGTTCGTCTTTGTTCATTCTGAACAGGATACCGGAGCTTGGTTTCGAAAAAAGACAGCCTGATTCTCAGATCTCGCGCGAGGGTGGTGGCATACCAGTCATCGTGAAGGCCTTGGTTTGCTCGCCATCCACCATCATTCGGACACACGCCCGATAGTTTGGCTGGGTGATCAGATCGTTCGGATTGGTTGCCCCAAGCTGTCGAGCCAGGACAGACGCGTCACCGGCCCCGATGCGAAAGCAGATCAGGCTGCCTGCATTTCCAAATATCGAGGCCAAAACCGACGCGCTGGCCTGCTGCGTGTGTTGTTGGCTGAGAATGATTCCTAGCTTGTATTTGCGGGTTTCCGAGAGCAACTCGGCAATGGATTCGGTAGTGAAGGAATGGAACTCGTCCACATAGAGCATGAATGGACGGCGATCGGGCTCCGGAACAGAATGCCGCGTGAAGGCCGCATGGGTGATGCTGGAGACCAGCAAGCCCCCAAGAACGTTCGCCACATCGGCCCCCAACTGGCCCTTGGAGAGATTCACGATCACAACTTTGCCTTCGTCCATGATCTGGCGAAATCGTAACGGCGTTTCCGGTTCACAGATTGCCTTGCGGATAACTGGATGTGCCAGAAACGCGCCGAGTTTATTTGCAATCGGTGCCAGTCCGTCTGCGGCGTTCTTGTAGTTCATTGCGGGCAACTCTTTGGTCCAGAACTGAAGGACGTTCGGATCAGTGACATGCGCCAGGACGTGTTTGCGAAACTCCCGATCAAGGTAGAGCCGCAATATGTCGGATAGATCCGTCTGGGGCAGCTCCAGAAGCGCCAGAATGGCATAGCGCAGCAGATGTTCCATGCGCACGCCCCAGGCATCAGACCATTGCTTCTTGAGCGCTTCGATCAGGCCTGAAGCAATCAGCGGGCGCAAGGCGGAACTGGTCCGGGTGAGAGGGTTGTAGCCGAACGGGCTGTTTGGATCGGCCACATCCCAGTAGATGTGATCGTCCTCCAATGCGGCCCCAAGTGATTTCGCCAGATCACCATGCGGATCAATCAGGCAAAACCCTGTGAGACGTCTTGCATCCTGTAGGGCCATATTGAGAAGCAAGGTCGATTTGCCGGTGCCGGTTTGACCCACCACATAGAGATGGGAAAACCGATCCTCCAAATGCACGCCAAAGGCCATGTCGCCATAACGTGAGTGTGCCATGCCAAGCTTGGTAACAGGATTATAAAAGCAGTTCATCGCGTTCAGTTTGCCTGATGCTGCTTGGCTCAAAAACACTGCCTGACGGGCCGCAATCACGAATTGCAAATACTGCGATTCAGTCAGTGTTTTCAAAAGCCCCGACTGTGCGTCAAAATGCAATAGGAACAGATCCTTGTTCTCCTTTCGAGGGGTGCGCCCGACATCGTGTCGGACGGCCACCCTACGAAAGGAGAAACCAAAATGGGACGTAATGATCCTGATGTTTCGCAACTGATCGGTGGCTATCCGGTCTGTCCCGCCTGTGGCTCCAGGGAGGTCGCGCGCGACGCCTGGACTCTGTGGGATATTGAGGCGCGTGAATGGTGCCTCAGGTCCGTGTTCGACGCCTATACATGCGAAGGGTGCGGCGCAGATATCACGCCCGATTGGAAGCTCGATGAGGCCATGCGCACGGCCCGCATTCGAACCATCAACGATGCCCTCAGACAAGGGTGCTTCGATAACGCCTCGATCATGGTGACATCGGGCGTTCAGCAACGCGGCAACGACTTTGTTGAGAACGCGGCCAATTTGGTCGCGGGGTACAAAGATTTCGATCCCGACAATGATCCTCACGGCGAGCATGATTTCGGGGGTTTCGAGATCGACGGCGAAAAGCTTTTCTGGAAAGTCGATTACTATGATCGGAGCCTATCAGCGCATTCACCGGATGCCGCCAATCCGTTGGTCACGCATCGGGTGCTGACCATCATGCTTGCGAGCGAGTATTGATGGGCCGTGAGAAACGCGCCCTCAGTGAGGCCGACAAGGAAGAGGCGTTCCGGATTGCAACCCGCTCTCTGCCAATGCGGTATGAGGTCCAGATCACAAAAGGCATGACCGACGCTGAACTGACGGCGGCGCTAGAACAGGTTCTCGGCATCTTTGGCGGCAGCTGCGGCCCTGGGCGGATGGACGTGGCGCATCAGGCGGCTGGTCTGAAGATCTGGGGCGGATGGCATATCGTCAACCATCACGCAGAGAAGCCTCTCTTCCAGGGGGCGCGGACGCTGGCGATGGCAAGGTTTGTCTACGGGATTTCAGATCCTGACGACGCCCAAATGTCGCTCTTATAGAACGCAGGCTCGCCCTTCAGTTGGGCGGGCCTTTTTCTGACCTTGGCATTCACATGTATCGCGAATGCGGGGGTCTGGTTTTGGATCGCTGAATTGGCGAAAATACTCCTACCTTGAGATTGAAAACGGGTTTTGCCGTAACGGCGGTCTGGACCGGGCGACGCGAAACGGGCTTCGCCCTTTCGCCTCTATCGCTTCACCCAGGTTCCGACCCCGTCACCAACGGCAAAACCCGTTTTCAGGAAATACGTCTCAGGGGTAGTATTCCTGCAGCAGCGTACGAGTTAGCATTGGCCATTATCCAATAACCAAACACATTATGTTTGAAGAGTTCATTTTAGACTTGAAGGTCGCCCGCAAAAAGTCGGGTCTGACACAAGGCGATTGCGGTCACTTGCTGGGTGGCTCCAACCACAAGATCAGCCAGATGGAACGCGGCGAGCGCCCACCGACGATTGAGGAGATTTGCGCCCTTTCCTTAATTTATGGGCGCAACTTCGAAAGCCTCTTTGGCGAGGTCTTCGCCCAGGTGCGTGACAATTTGGCGAAGAACATGGAAACCTTGCCAGAGCCGGCCACGCAACACCCAGGAGGCTTTAACCGCTCCAACACGCTGGAGGCCTTGGCACAGCGATTACTCGAGGAGTCACAGCCAGGATATGCGGTCTAAAGCGGGGCGCGTGCTATCAGTGGCCGTGCGCACCGGCCGCATGGCGTGCATCTTGCTTGACGGTGGCGAGTTGGTGTTCTGGGCCACGTCTCGCAAAGCCGCCAAGACCAAAGAGCGTGCTGCCGCGAAGTTTCGCGAGTGGATAGAGGAGTTTCGGCCTGATGGCCTGGTAACGGAAAACCCCGACTGCGCGGGGCAAAAGCGTGGGGCGCAAATCAAAATCCTGAAGACGTTGTTCACCGTCGCTGAGGACCAGCCCGTCCCAAATATTGCAGTGTGTCGCGCGAAGCGATTTAGAAACGCCTATCTGGATGCGGAAGAATTCGGACGCCAGTTTCCGGACATATCGCACTTGGTTCCCAAAAAGCCGCCAATTTGGAAGGGCGAGCCCTATCATCTGGCATGTTTCGAAGCCCTGGCCCTGGCACGGGATGCAGGCGTATTGGAGAGCCCTCCGATTGATCCTGAGTAATCGCACTCTGAGCAGATTTGGTTAACGCCAGATCTCGCACTGGTTCTTTCATTGACAAGCTGCAACGCCAAGTTGCAGCTTTCCTGTATTAGGGGGAGATGTGTTCAATGAGATCTTATGAAGCTGCCAGGTCACTATTCAGTTTCCTGGCATTTGTAGCATGGTCGGTAGTCGTAATTGGTGTTCTGGTTGCCTTGATTGGCATGGGAAGCGTGTCTCAATATGCCGGAGGCGGTGCCGGGCTGCTTGCCATGGTTCCTGGTCTTGGACTTGCGCTCGCCGGGCTTATTCAAATTGCCTTTATACAAATGGGCCGGGCCACCGTTGATACGGCTGAGTACACGCAGCAAATGCTAAAGATCGCACGAGATCAGCTGGACGTCTCCCGGCAGGGCCTGAAGCGGCAACAAGAAACCCCGTCTAGTTTCGCAGGCCAAGCGGCGGCAGGTGCGGCGGCAGATCAAAGGTCGTTCTCGGAGAGGATTCCAGCGGAGCGCCCACAAAAAGAGGTCCCCAAACCTGATGAGGCGTATGTCCCCAGGTTCCTGCAAAAGGATCAATCAGCGCAACCTGCGCTTGAGAATTGGGATTATCGCGGTACGCGCATCAATAAATCAGATCATGGTTTCCTGGTGGAGGGCGAGACCTTCCAGAGCCTGGAACTGGCCAAACTGCATGTCGATGGCGAGGTGCTCAGAAACAGCCTCAATGGCCCAGATGGAGCCAGTTCGTGACCCCATACGGGACCCCCAACCTCTATGGGGATCGTGTATGGGGGTTCATAGCTGACCAAGCCGCGCCATTGCTGAACACAAAGAGATGTTTTGTCACCGCGACTTCATCTGCTTTCGCAGATGACTGTGGCCCGCGTCGCGGGCATATTGTCCCGGTTTGGAATTGACCTGCTATGCGCGTCTCCATCAGCCATAACACGATCAAAAAGGGGTTGCTGTTCAAGACAACCTATCATGAGGTTCAGCTGGACGTTGCCTTCACACACGAAGAAAAGCAGATCATCCGGCAGCGCGGGTTGCTGAAAACCAAATTGGTGGATCGTCGCCCTGCGGATGCAAAAAACGATGCGCGGGACGAGAAATTCGAACTTCGGGTGGAACATCTGATCGACGGCAGGACGGATCGCTTTCTGTGCGCGACGCCATCAAAGTCAAAGATCTACGAAGAAGAGTTGCTGGCGATGCTGCAGCAGATGAAACTGTGGCTCGATGACAATGCCGAGACCGGTCAGCGCACCGTGGTTGAGTTCTGATGGTGCGAGGCGGATCCGACGATTTTTCCAGCGGCATTATAACGTTCATCATTGCCGCCATGATCTTGGCGGCCGCAATCTTTCTGACCGCCTTCGCACTGCTGGCACTGCCGGTCTATGTTGGCGTCCGATTGTATTTGGAAAGTCCCAAGCGCTTAGAACGGCTGTCGCGTGAGGAAACTGAAATCCTCTACCAACACGCACTGGCCGGAACGGTGCAATTGTCCGAAGGCGAGATTGAGCAGGCGTTGCAGCACCACTGGTCGCCAGACCTGCCTGATGCGCTGCGTATCCAACTCCTGCAGCTCGGCAAAGCGCTTCTGGCCCAGGAAGGTCTGAGCCCCGAAGTGCCGCCGCCACCGGCGCTCTGCAACACTGTTGAGGGCGCACGCTATCGGGATCAATTGGCGAGGCTTGGACAAGCCCGCTCGGATCGGGTCATGACGCTCTCGGCGCTTGATGCGATCTCGAAAAGCCTGGCCCCTGTGGCCAACGCTGTGCCCGCCATTGACGGCGATGTGCTGGTGGATGTCACGCAGTTTCTGCAACCGCTTGGGCAAGCCGTTCAGGACGTTATCGCGCCGTTCTTTGTCGAGAGTGACTACAACCACTTCAAAGCCCTGCGCGACCAGCTCGATGCCAATCTTCGAAAGACCCACCGGATCAATCCAGTCTTCCCGCGTGATTATCGCGGTGAGGATGTGGTGGACGCCTATCTCAGCGGCACCTTGCTGAAAGAGCTTTTTCGGTTGCGGACGCCCTTCGCCATCCCGGAAGAGAGCCGCTTCGAGCATATGCATATCGTGGCAGGCTCCGGTCATGGCAAAACCCAGACGCTGCAATACTTGATCGCGCGGGATTTGGAGGAAGTTGCTCGGGGCGATAAATCCGTAGTGGTGATCGACAGCCAGGGTGATCTGATCAATACAATTCTCAAAGCCGCTGATCTGCCGCGCGAGAAAATCGTGCTGATTGATCCTGAAGACATCGCCTTCCCGGTCAGCCTCAATCTGTTCTCAGTGGGTCAGGACCGGTTAGCAAGCTATGGCGATCTTGAGCGCGAGCGGCTGACCAATTCCATCATCGAGCTCTATGATTTTGTCCTGGGCTCGCTCCTGTCGGCTGGCATGACGGCCAAACAGAGCGTGGTCTTCCGCTATGTCACGCGCCTCATGTTCCACATTCCGGATGCCACCATCCATACGTTCCGGGAGCTGATGGAACCGGGCGGCACCGAGGCCTACCGGCAATACATCGACAAGCTGGAAGGCACGCCGCGGCGCTTTTTCGAGAGCGAATTCGACAGCAAAGAGTTCACCAACACCAAGACGCAGGTGTTGCGTCGCCTCTATGGCGTTCTGGAAAACCAGACCTTCGAGCGGATGTTCTCAAACCCGCAATCCAAGTTCGACATGTTCACCGAGATGAACGCGGGCAAGCTCATTCTGATCAACACGTCAAAAAGCCTGCTGAAAGAACAAGGAACCGAGATCTTCGGGCGTTTTTTTATCGCGCTGATTGCCCAAGCTGCACAGGAACGCGCCACCCTGCCCGACTATGATCGTTTGCCCGCCATGATCTATATCGACGAGGCGCAGGATTACTTCGACGCCAATATCGGCGTGATCCTTAGTCAGGCGCGCAAATACAAGGTCGGCATGATCATGGCGCACCAGTATCTGGGCCAGCTGAGCAATGGTTTGCAGGAAGGCTTTGAGGCCAACACGTCGATCAAACTGGCGGGCGGTGTCTCCGCCCGCGACGCTCGCGCAATGGCCGGTCAGATGTCTTGCGATGCAGACACCATCCAGTCCCAGCCCAAGGGGACATTCGCCACTTACATTCGCGGCCTCACGCAGCGGGCCGTGCCGGTCTCCTTCCCGTTCTTTGTCCTCGAGAAGCGCCCGCAGGCGACAAAATCTGAACTTGAGGCCATCCGGCAACACAGCCGCGACGCCTACGCCGAACCATGGCAGAAGCCTCCTGAACATCGCGACGCATCCGATGATGACGTCTCTGATGACGCGCCAGAAATCGACGGCGATGATCCGACAAAACCTTCGCCGGAGCTCTAACCGGCACTAGATTTGGACCATGACCCAAACAGATGCCCTTGGCCGTGCTACGTTCCACGCGATAACCCCGCAAGAGGGTGTACGCCCGACAGCACGCGAGATCCGCTGGCTGAAGCATATCGAACGCCATGGGCCGCAATCCTCTCAATATCTCTATGAGCTGACGCGCGACACGCATCGCTGCAAGGACACCGGCCTGCGCCAGATGCAAAAACTCCGCGCCGGTGGCTATCTCGCACTGCCGCGCCAGCAACGGGCGACCGAACATGCGGACTTCAATCCGTACATCTACGATCTGACACCGAAGGCGAAAACCCATCTGACGAATCTTGGACTTGCAGAACCGACGGTTCGCCCCACCGGCCATTGGTGGCACGGCTATATGACGTCTTGCGTCACCAGTTCCATCGACATTGCTGCAGCCCGAGAGTGCGTCCGTTACATTCCGGCCCATGAAATCCTGTCGATCAAGGACTCGTCGTTGGCGATCCCAGTCGGCACCCGCAAACTCATCCCGGATCAACTCTTCGCACTGGATTATGGCGGCAGCTATCGCGCGTTTGCGTTGGAGGTTGATCGGGGGACGGAGCCGATAACGTCCAATGCCGCGCGAAAGAGCCTCAGGTCTTCGGTTGAGATGTATGCGGAAGTTATCGGCGAAGGGATTTATCGGCGGCATTATGGGTTCAAAGCCAACTTGTTGATTCTTTGGGTGTTTTCCAATCGTAAGAACGAAGCTAGGTTTTTGGATATGGTGTCTAATGCAGGTGGGCCGTTGTCAAAATCCGCTTTGACGCAATCTTTTGCGGAGGGCAGTCGGGGATTTTCTCCGAACCTTATGTGTGAACTCCTCTCAAAGCCGTGGACTCGGGCGGAACATGGCGTGGTTTCGATAGCGATGGTTGCGTAGAATCCTTCACAAATTTGGCCACAATAGCAAATTTTGGCGAGATCGCGGACCTTTGCCGCAGGTGCACGAGCTGTGGCGTTATCACGATAGCAAACGTTTGCTTGCAAACTGTCAGAGTCGCTGAAATCATACTCTTGGAAGGATTTCTTCTGGTTTATGGAGTGTTCGCGCAGTAGCATGTAGGCAATAAAAAGAAAGCTTCGTGAGACAAGCAGTTTAGAAATGGGAAACCATGGCATCCGCCCAGCAGCTCATCGGGCTTGTAAAAAGCCACGCGGAAGGCGACGCTGATCGATTCTTCGATCTGGCGATGCAACTCTCTGCGACCGAAGAGCAGAAGGGTCATACCCGCCTGGCGGAACAATTGCGCCAATGGGCGGAAGTTGGACAATCTATACCGGCATCCCGGACACCAGCCGTAACACCTATTGCAACGCCGCGCGGGGATTTGGCCGAGTTTTTGGCGGCCAGCTATCCGACCGAACGTCTGGGCGATCTCATTTTGCCACAGCGCATTGAAGACGAACTTGCCCATATCGTCATTGAGACGAAAATGCGTGAGAAGCTTGAAGAAAAAGGTCTGAAACCGCGACGCCGGCTGTTGCTCTCTGGTCCGCCGGGAACTGGCAAAACAATGAGTGCTTCTGCTTTGGCAGGGGAGCTGCAATTTCCGCTGTTCTCGGTAATGCTACACGGGTTGATTACCAAGTTCATGGGCGAGACTGCTCAAAAGCTGAAAATGGTCTTTGATGCGGTGAAGACAACTCGTGGCATTTACCTTTTTGATGAGATTGATGCTCTTGCTGCTGCCCGTGAAGGCGGAAATGATGTTGGCGAGGCGCGCCGTGTTCTGAATTCGTTTCTCCAGTTTCTTGATGAAGACACTGGACCCTCAATTATTGTAGCGACAACGAATTTTCCGGGCATTCTGGATCGCGCCATCTTGCGGCGTTTTGATCTCGTGTTGCCCTATGAAATGCCCGACGCTGCTTCAATTCAAGAAGCAATTCAGCGCAGATTGATCGGATTCTCAATTGGTAGAATAGCTTGGAAAAAAGTGACAGATAGTGCTTTGAGCCTCTCGACTGCGGATGTTGTTGCTGCGGCTGAAGACTCTGCGCGCCGTGCGGTTCTGGCGAATAGTGAAAAGATTGCGACACAGGGTTTGATGAATGCTCTTGAACGCCGTCGTTTGCTACAAGGAATAGGGACAGACGCGCATGGTACGAGACAAGCGACACTTTCATCTTCAGGATCTCGGGAAACCGCACCCGTTTCAGGCAAAGGGCAGGGGTGGCGGAAAACGGGCAAGTGATGTCCCGAACCGGGCCGCACATGCACGGGTGCTTCTACAAGCAATCGACGCTTTGCCTGATATTCAGGAGACAGAACTTCCAGGTGTTTACCTTGAAATCACGTCGCGCGCGAATGAACGCCTTAAGAAAGACAGCCTTGATTCCAGCGATTTGACTTTGTTGCGTTATGACGACGGGACCCGCAACGCTGCCAATCAGGAGATCGCTACAGTTTTTGCGACCGCCAAAGGCGTTGAAAAGCTGCGTACCAAGGTCTCTCATTTTGAAACGGAAGACACGCCTGATCGGGAAAAAGACGGCCAGACCATCCCTGGGCGACCAAGAAACGCGGACCTTATTCAAAGCATAGCGACGCTCACCGAGGCAGGTTTGCGCGCGCTTTGGCGCAGCCCGGACCGCAAGTTCCCTGGCGATGATGTGGCGTCAAACTGGGAGGTTTGGCTCGACCCGGACGCGGCAGATGCGTTCATTCAGAGGGCACCGGAATTCGATGTAGCGATTGGGCAGGAGCGGTTGGAGTTTCCCGAAGATGTTGTTGTCATTGCACATGGCACACGCGATGCGGTTGCCAGCGCGATACGACGGCTGGGCGGTGTCAAAGCAATGGCAGCACCTACGGTCACTGCTGATTTTTTTGATGGGGCAGATGTCGCGGAGCAGGCGCAATGGGTCGAGGAGATGTTGCAAAGAACGAGTTTCCCGCCAATTCCTGACCCTGGCTATGTGACCTTATTGGACACCGGCGTTAGTCGCGCCCATCCTTTGGTGCAACCGGCACTTGATCCGGCGGATCGCCACGCGGCATTTCCGGCATGGGGTCTGGAAGATACACGTGGTCACGGAACGCATATGGCGGGTTTGGTGCTTTATGGAGATTTAACGCCCAACCTCCATCAGGCCAATCCAATTACCGTGACCCACCGTCTTGAATCAGTTAAGTTACTGCCAGACGTCGGCCATAATCCACATCACCTTCTGGGTGCTGTCACCCGCAATGCGGTCAATGCTGCTGAACGGATCCATCCCCGACGCCGTACATTTACGATGCCGTCAACCACAGGTGAAGATACGCCTCACGACGGGGCTCCAACGTCTTGGTCGAGTGAATTAGACCAATTGGCCTCGGGCGTTTCTGGGGAACGCGATATTCAACGCCTTATGCTTGTTTCGGCAGGCAACACCGACAACTACAGTTTTGGGCCTGGCCAATACCTCGACAGGTGCGATCACGAAGACAACGAGATCGAGTCCCCGGCACAAGCCTGGAATGCCGTTGCGGTTGGGGCCTTTACTGAGAAAACTCTACTACCAGAAGATGTGGCCGCAGTTCCGTTGGCGCTTTTTGGGGACTTGTCTCCGTCCTCACGGACGGCATCGTGGTCTTCGAATTGGCCGCTAAAACCGGATGTTGTTCTTGAAGGAGGCAATTGGACCAGCGGTGCGATACCGCCCCCGATGCGACACGGATGGTTGTCGCTTCTGTCGACCCATCACAATTATCCGATGCGTTCCTTCACCTTTACGCACGACACGAGCGCAGCAACTGCATTGGCGGCGAAAGGCATCACCGAACTTTGGTCAGAATATCCAGAGCTTTGGCCTGAAACGGTCCGTGGCCTCTATGTGTCATCAGCCAGATGGACGCCGCAGATGCGGTCGCATTTACCCCCGTCTCCGAATAAAGGTGATTTTGCGCCGATGTTTCAGCGATATGGGTATGGCGTTCCTGATCTGAACCGTGCGCGCCGTAGCGCATCAAACGCGCTGACACTTATTGTTGAAGATACGATCACGCCATACGGACTGTCCGCGAAAACAGGGGTTGATGTTCACAATGAGATGAAGCTGTTTACGCTGCCTTGGCCGGTTCAGGAACTGCGTCGCCTCGGCAACGCTGAAATGACCTTGCGAGTAACGCTGAGCACATTCATTAAGCCAAACCCCTCCGAAGCTGCGAGAGGTTCGCGGTATCGCTATGCGTCCCATAATCTGAGGTTCAAATTGAATCGTGCAGGTGAAGATGCACCTCAGTTCATGGCAAGAATTAGTAAATTAGCAGAGCAGCCAGATGGCCCGAACAATGCAGAAAGTGACAACTGGGATTTTGGCAGTGACCGCCGGGACGTCGGTTCGCTTCACATCGATCAGTTGACCTGCCCTGCCTCCGATCTCGCACGCCGTAACTTGATTGCCGTGCATCCGGTGACAGGATGGTGGAAGTCGAAAGCGCTTTTGAAAAACGGCTTACCTTCAGTACGCTATGCACTCATCATCGAGATTGATGCCGAACATGTTGAGGCTGAACTCTATGCTGAAGTCCAAACAGCGATAACAGCTTTTGTTGCTGCGCAAGCCGTGGTTTCCGTATGATCTACCCCTATCCATATTTGCATATCCGGCAAGAGTAATATCGGTTCGATCCAGAAGGAGCACAGAAACCCATGCATCGAATTTTGGTCCCACTGGACAGCCATGACCCCGAATCCTGGCAATATGCTCTGGCCTATGTTGATCAAATCGGAAAAGCGCGAGGTCAACACGGTGATGTCATTCTGCTCGTTCATACAAGGCACCAAATTGATGGTTCCAGTTTGAGTGGCCATATGGGAAGCGGACATGCAAAGGCTCTAAACGCGGGCAAGTCTATGAAGTTGCCATTTGGCGGCTCGTTGCGTCTTGCCACGCTCAAAACCCTTGGCCACGTTCTCAAAGATACCATCATAATAGCCTTCTTCGCTGACGAGAAAATGCTTGGTGCTGTCGATGACCGCCGGGGGCTTGCGGGCGTTGTTGTTGTCCCCGATTTCACTGATAGCGCTAACGAATGGGCATCACGCTGGTCGCCGGTGGTGCACGGCCAGAGTCAGCCTGTCGCTCAGCCCCTGATCGACGACCGGATTGTGGAAGCAGCGCTGGGTTGTCTCACGCGCATGATCAATCTGTCGACAGGATTAAGCAATCCACGCGATAAAGACGCTGCAAATGAAATACTGCGTATTTTGGAGTACAAGGGACATGTCATCGACTTGGTAAAGCTGCGCTCTTGGGCCATTCAAAATGGGTGGCGATCAGGCGATGCACACGATCTATCACAACTGGCTGGCAAGATTGGATCGTTGAAAAACAAACCAAGCATGGCCAAAATTTACAATTGGCAGGACAGGTATGAGCGTTGGGCAAGTGTGTAAATGTCGGCAGTTCCAAGGCCGCATTGCGACTTCACCATTTAGTATCAAAGGCAGCTACGGGCCGTTCTTTCTAGAACTTTTTAACAAAGCGACGTCTGTAGTCGGAGTTGGATTGGGTGGCCGGATAGTGCACACCCGGCCACCCTTGCTCCCTATACAGGAGTGTCGGTCGGAGTGTCCCGATCCGCCATTCGTAAATTGAGCCAGTCCAGCACTTCGCGTTCAACCCATCCCACTCTGTTCGGGCCCAGCTGTACCCGCTTGGGGAATAGGCCTGCCTTTTCCAGACGTGCGACATGTTGCGGCGAATACAAAACCAGCTCCTTCAGCTGACGCTTCGAAAGTATCCTCATCACGATCTCTCCATAAGTGAAGAGCATCGCGATGCCCAAGGTTACGACAATACCCAGGCCGGACGAGGGTATCAGTCTTCGATCAACTTGGCGAGAAAATCGTCATATCCTTCAAGCGCTTCTCTCATTTCGTCGAAATAAGTGTACCTGTTGTAAACGGCGGCAACACCGCTGACAGATCCAGATATGTGGTTAAGGATTTTCTCGGTTACTTGGATCGGCACACCCTGCATGGCCATATTTGAGCTGAACGTCCGCCGAAGGTCGTGGAGTGTATAGGGTTCAATTTCCAGTGGTTCGTCGAATCGTGACTTGCATTTTCCCCAGCCATTGAACGGTTTTTCAGCATCGGTACGTGCAGGGAAAAGCAGATCACCGGTATCCGGCAGTCGCCCAATCACTGAAAGTGCACCCAGCGACAGCGGAACTCGGTGTTCCCGCCCATTTTTTGCAAATCCCTCTGGGAATACAACCGCTTCGTTAGCGATCCAGCATCGTCGCATCGCCGCGATTTCTCCCCGACGTTGGCCAGTTAGGATTGCCAATTGCACAATTGGCCCAAAGGGATAAGGGTACTCTTTGGATCGTAGATACACAGCCTTCAATTCGGCTTTTGTCAAGATACGGTTCCGACTTGCCGCTCGGTGGCTCATAGTGGGAACTGGTGAAAGATCAATATACCCGTGACGCACACACCAGTTCATCATTGTTCGGACTGCCACATAAGCATGAGCTTGCTCGGACGGCGTTCCAGCAAGCGACGATACAACCCTCATAATCTGCTGCCTGTTCAGCAACTGGATGTCTGTCCTGAAATTGAAATGCCGATTCAACAGGCGCGTGTAATCTGCGACGGTGCGAGGCTTGTTTCGTGCCGAACAATCCTTGAGGAATTCGTTCTTGGCTGCGACAAAAGTGACAGCGGGGACGTCAGCCACAATTGGGCCATCAAAAACCTGCGCCAAGAACCGCCGCGCTTCTTTTCTGGCCTCAGATAGCGACAACGACGGGTAACGGCCAAGCGTTTTCAATCTGCGCCTCTCACCGAACATGACAACGAACGACTTGCTTTTGGAAGAGCAACGCACACCGAAGCCAGGCGTGGCCTCATCCCAATATGTAACTTGCCCACGGCTGGGTGAAGCCAGCTTGCGAACAGCGAGGTCAGTCAACCGTAGTTTCACTTTAGTCTCTTTTTAGTCTCATGAATCGCACGCGTAAGAGCGGCCCTATATGTTCAACTATGTTCCTATTTTCTCATATACGTCAATAAAATAGGAGGAAATTGTTGCACCACGTTCATCTATGAAAATTGATAAACACGGAATCATAATCCGCGTGTCCGGGGTTCAAGTCCCTGCACCGCCACCAAAGACTCCAAATCTCCGGCAAGAAATTTCCAGGCAGTTTTTATTGCTCGG
>Ga0316204_10006394_pt1 | contig 18181 bp, 22 predicted proteins | sample 6monrhotite_MG_2_FD_205661 | JGI IMG/M metagenome (GOLD analysis project Ga0316204, IMG submission 205661) | Microbial mat bacterial communities from mineral coupon in-situ incubated in ocean water Damariscotta River, Maine, United States -... | ecosystem: Environmental > Aquatic > Marine >... | reverse complement strand
CCGAGATATCCAATTGGCTGACCGGTGAACGCACTGGGCCGGCAAAAAAGGGGGCGTTGATAAAAGCCGATTCTCCATTCACGTTCAAAGGCAAGGATTATAGAAGCCCCAGGGTCCTGGCTCTCCATTTTAGCAACCATGTTCCTGAAGCTGCACGGGCTGTTCAGGAAGACGGGTTTATCGTCTGGGTAACGCGAGCGCTGGGCAGCAAAGGAAAAGCTGAAGCCATCAAAAGTGTTATCCAGAGCGCCCTGTTTCATAAAGAAGGATTTCAGGGAACCGACGACTATCTGATTGCAAAAATCGCCATGATTCTCGACCCTCAATCACCAATTCGCTATAAAGGTTTCAACTTAATGCCGGATGGATATGGAACATTTGCCGCTATCCAGGCTGTGCGTACAAACGATACGGAAATCGCTGTTCAACTGCTCAGCCACGACATACCGGCGATGTGGTTTGAACTTCAGGAAACGGCGTTTCCGGAAGCTGCAACATTGACCCAGACCTTCGCCAAACTAAAAGGGTTTCTTTCGATCAACGACCCTGGCTATGGCATTGAACGCCTGCTTTATGAAATCACACCGGGCTTACCATGCCTAAGCCCGCTTCTTGATAAAAGCTGCGTTGTCGCCATAGAACACTTGTTACCTGCACTGGACTTTGCGTCCAATCACGCTGACACGCAGAAATCCCCCCTGGATCGCCATATTTCGGCTTTTATCGCGGCCCGCTTTGATCAGGACATTCATCCCCATTTGAAAGCTCTGGCCTCGCCAAAAGAAGAGACCTCCGTCGTCGGCATGTTAAGTCTGCTTGCATTCCTCCAATGGAAACTCCGCCCACCAGCCATGCTCGGGCTGTCAAGCTGGGTCGGTGGTCTTTTAGGGCCAGCCATCAACAGCTATCATAATCGCATTACTCGGGCAAATATCGAAAAGGACATACCCAGTCTGGTCCGCAAAGGCAGCCTGCCAGAATTATTTGACCTTATCGACAATGCCGAACGTCGCCAGGAAGATCGGGACGGTTATGCCGAAGCACAGGCGGAATGGCTGACCGCAGAAGAAGAAATCCGTGATATTGAAGGAGCTGGAGACGAACGGCTGACCAAGGCAGAACGGACAGGCCAGCAAGCGGCGTCCATGATATCAGTCGTCATGGCCTTTATGGTTGTAACCGTGCTGTTAATTGCGGAGATCTGGTGAGATGAATCCTCGAATGGAGCGTAAAAATCATGGCTAGGCAGGCTGTCGGACAAGGCGGGTTCGGTGGAAAGTCGGGGTTCTGGCTGTGGGGAGTCACGATCTTTGTCATGGTGCTAATTCTTGTGCCAGCGACGGTTATCGTATTCTCACTTGGCGCTCTGCCGACAATTGTGGCTTGGTTGATCGACCGCTCCAAAGAGAAATTTGCTACATTCTGTGTCGGCGGCATGAATTTCTGCGGCGTCTTTCCCTATTTGCTGAAATTGTGGTTTGACGATCATTCCGTATCCGCAGCGATGAATATCGTATCTGATGTTTTCGCATTGGCTGTTATGTACGCGGCGGCCGGTTTTGGCTGGGCGCTGTTTATTTCGATTCCACCAGTCGTCGCAGCCTTCCTGAACGTGATTGCGGAGCGTCGAGTCATCTATTTGCGTTCTGTACAGAAAGGCATCACTAGTGAATGGGGGCACGCCTTAACCGACCAATCGGAAGAGGCTCCGCAATCGGAACCCGCCAATACACCTCCGGATAATCCGTCGACAGGCTAACAGATGTAGTGCTGCTGAATGGCCGCATTCTTCACTGATTTTTGCAGCTTCTCAAATGCCCGCACCTCAATCTGGCGCACACGCTCTCTGGAAATTCCATATTCCTGGCTAAGATCCTGCAATGTTGCCGGTGAGTCCTTCAAGCGCCGCTCGACGATGATGTGGCGCTCGCGCTCTGAAAGACGGTCCATAGCGCCAACCAGAAGCGAGCGCCGCCTATCGAGCTCTTCGCTATGCCCGATAACCGTTTCCTGATTGTCCCGCGTATCTTCCAGCCAATCCTGCCACTCTCCTTCACCGTCTTCACGAACCGGCGTATTCAACGAATGGTCCGGTCCAGCCATGCGCTGGTTCATGGAAATCACATCTTTTTCGGGAACATTCAATCGTTCAGCGATTGTCGAAACGCTTTCGGGGGTCAGATCACCGGCGTCAAACGCCTGCAACTGGCCCTTCAGCTTGCGTAGATTGAAAAACAATTTTTTCTGCGAGGCCGTCGTACCAATTTTAACCAACGACCAGGAATGCAGGATATATTCGTGAATGGCCGCCCTGATCCACCACATCGCATAAGTCGACAGACGAAATCCGCGATCCGCGTCAAACCGGTTGATGGCTTGCATCATACCAACGTTGCCTTCCGAAATCAGGTCCGCCACCGGCAGGCCATAGCCGCGAAAGCCCATGGCAATCTTGGCAACCAATCGTAAATGGCTGGAAACAAGGCGGTTGGCCGCATCCTGATCTCCATCTTGTTGCCAGCGGCGCGCCAAGGCGACCTCTTCATCTGCATCCAACATAGGAAAAGAGCGGATTTTCTGAAGGTAACGGGACAGATTCTGATCGGGAGACAAATCGATCTGTCGAATATCTTGCGCCATTAGGCATCCTTTCAACCGACCCCATAGACGTCTCTGCTTCGTCCGCCTCGGGAAAACCTCAAGTTGATTAGGATAATAACCAAGGAATTTAGTATAGTATAGAGCTTTATTTATATTTTTTCCAAATTCGATATTAATACATTGATTTTATTAGGTATTTTTGCCTCAAATCTCAGAACTTCCTTTGTAAAAGGATGCGTAAATCCCAAAATATATGCGTGTAGGGCTTGGTGTTTGTACCCTTGAATGGCATCTCGAATATGAGGTGCTGCAAGCCGTAGTCTTTTCGAATTTCCGCCGCCATATAGAGGGTCACCAACGACCGGATGACCAATGTTAGCCATATGCACACGGATCTGATGAGTACGCCCCGTTGATAGCCGACATTCAACCAACGATGCGCCGCCACCAACCACTCTTTCAACCTGATAATGGGTCAGCGCGGTTTTACCACCCCGATTAACGACCGCCATTTTTTTGCGGTTTGCCGAGCTGCGACCAATATTACCTTCCACCTTTCCGCTTCTCGGAACAGGCGTGCCCCAAACAACAGCCATGTACGCCCGTTCCAGGGAATGTTCGGCAAACTGGGCCGATAAATGGCGATGGGCCTGATCCGTCTTTGCGGCAACCATCAATCCGCTGGTATCCTTGTCGAGTCGGTGGACAATCCCTGGCCTTAAAACCCCACCAATCCCGGACAGGCTGCCGCCGCAATGGGCAAGCAGGGCATTAACCAGTGTCCCGTCAAGATTTCCGGCTGCGGGATGCACCACCAGACCGGACGGTTTGTTGATGACAATCAGATGCTCATCTTCAAAAACCACATCCAGCGGAATTTCCTGAGCTTCAGGTAATGCGGGGGTGGCGGCGGGGACATGGACAATATAGGGCCCGCCCTTAACCTTGGCCGATGAATTAGTCTCTGTTTTTCCATAAGCGGAGACATGCCCTTCCAAAATCAACGCCTTCAAGCGAGAACGGGAAAATTCAGGCAGTTCATCGGCCAGGAACCGATCAAGACGCATGCCGGTCTTGTCTTCGGGCACGGGCACGGTATATGTGATAGCTTCAGTCACGGGAACGTTCTTTTCCTCTATCGCCAATACCAAGAGATTTAATTCGGGACACTATCATGCGCTGGCTAAAATTCATCGTTATCCTTTTGGGAGGGTTGATTGTTTGCGGCGTTGCTCTGCTTGGATATGGCTTTTATAAGAAGACAACGCAACCAGATTGGAGCCTTTTTAGCACATTTGAACGACCTGTACCGACAATTGCGCCCGTGAACGGGAACGATGAACCAAAAGGTCCCCTTCCGGTTTTCGGAGACGTCAAATTGGATATAACACCGGGGTGTTTCATCAAACATGCCCGTCCAGATGGGAATCGCTTGTACATTACGCTTGCCCCCAAAGATACCTGTAACAAGGTGATCGTTATTGACGTGACGGACGGGCGAACTCTCGGCACGATATCGTCGGCCCCGTGATTTCGCTCCCCCTTACTTTTCTGAAAACAATCACGGACGCGGCGGAAGCCGCCTATCCGATGGAAAGCTGTGGCCTGTTGGTCGGGCGAGATAACGGTGCCGGCGCGCTGGTTGTTACGCGTGTGGTCGAAAGCCGAAATTTGGCTGAATCCGACGGGCGGGACCGCTTTGAAGTTGACCCGCAAGTCCGCTTCAACATTATGCGTGAGCTCGAAAGTAATTCCCAAAAAGGCATTTCCGAACATCGTATTATCGGTCATTACCACTCCCATCCAGATCATCCGGCCCAGCCTTCTGAAACTGATCTGTCCAAGGCCTATGAGCCGGACCTAGTGTGGCTAATTACATCGGTATTGGATGGGCAGGCCGTGCAGACGACTGCTCATGTCGTCGATTCTGAAGGTCGTCAATTTCGTGAAATTCCATTGCGAACCACCGACTGGCAGCCGTATCCTATAGGCGACCCGAACCAAAGATAAAAGGAACATCCATTGAACTTTGCCAGCGACAATACCACCGGAGCTTCGCCTGAAATCATAGACGCGATCACCGCCGCCAATGACGGACAGACTATGCCTTATGGCAACGATGATTACACGGCAAAGGTCGGCGATCGGATACGGGATATTTTCGAGACCGATGCCGAAGTTTTTCTGGTTGCCACCGGTTCGGCGGCCAATGCGTTGGCGCTCTCGACAATGACATCAAGTTATGGTGCGGTGTTATGCCACTGGCTCAGCCACATATACGAAGACGAATGCGGCGCACCTGAATTTTACAGTGGCGGAGCGAAGCTGATCCCACTTGACGGTGACGGCGCCAAGATCGACCCCGTTAAACTGAAAAAATATGCAGGACGCGGCGTTGGCGACGTTCATATGGTTCAGCCCATGGCGACAAGCATCACTCAAATCACCGAAATGGGGACGGTCTATTCAGCAGACGAAGTGGGCGCTATTTCTGAAATCTGCAAAACTCACGATCTGAAACTTCACATGGATGGTGCACGGTTTGCCAATGGCCTCACTCAGCTCGAGTGCAGCCCGGCGGAAATTACCTGGAAAGCCGGAGTTGACGTGTTGTCGTTCGGAGCCTCCAAAAACGGGGCATTAACATCAGAGGCGGTTGTCTTTTTTGACAAGTCCATGGCCCGGGAATTTGAGTTTCGCCGCAAGCGGGGCGGCCACCTGTTTTCGAAGATGCGCCTGCTGTCCTGCCAGATGGAGGCCTATCTGACCGACGACCTGTGGCTCAAAAATGCCGGTCACGCCAATGCCATGGGCCAACGTCTGAAACGCGGCCTCACCGGTATTCCCGGCATTGATTTCCCGACGGCAAACAACGCAAACATGCTATTCCCCCACATGTCGCGCGCTCTGATCGATGCCCTGCATGCTGATGGCTTCAAGTTTTATGATGATCGCTGGGGTGACGACATCGTGCGTTTGGTGACGGCGTTCAATACCCCCGAATCAGACGTCGACGCCTTCATAGAGGCCGCCCGACGTCACGCGGGCTAGATGAAAAAAGACCCCGCAAGAATTTGCGGGGCGAGTTTCACAGGGAGGCTATCCAGGAAACCGTGTTCCTGAATACTCCTTAAATATACTCAAAGCGAGCTTGGCTGACATTGATAAAAGTCAAGACGCATCAAGAAGATGGAGCAAAAGGAAACTTCCGCATGACGTGTCTGATTAGAGCAACATCGGGAGTTTATCCGCTTCGACTTTGTAATTGATCACAGGGATATCGTCGGATGCCGTTTAAACATTATCGTTCAAAAACCAGGAAGCCCGCACCGATTAGGCGCCGGTCCTTTAACAAGCTACTTCTTGCATCAGTAGGCAGCATGATCTCTCCTCCCCTGCTCGCTCAACCAAAAGCGCGGGTCGTAATTGTCGGCGGTGGCGTCGCGGGTGCCAGTGTGGCGCAAAAACTTGGTCGTTCTGGCGCTGGCATTGATGTGACACTGATTGAGCCCAACCGGCGCTACACCACGCCCTTTTTCTCCAACCGGGCGCTTGTCGACCTTAAGCCTCTGGAAAGTTTTACCCACGGGTACGATAAACTTGCCGCAATTAATAACGTTCGCATTGTTCACGACACCGTCATTGGTGGCGACCCAAGTGACCAATCTGTCCGCCTCGCAAGCGGCACAGACCTTCCCTATGACCGCCTGGTTGTCGCCCCAGGAACCCGTCTGATCACTGATCAGATCGACGGATACGGGCCGGAAAGCGAACTGATCTTCCCCCACGCCTATAGTGGGTCTTCATCCCACCAATGGGAACTTTTGCGACAACAGGTGCATAACATGAAAGATGGCGGCCTGGTCGTCATTACCGCGCCGCGACGACCTTATAAATGCACGCCTGCACCTTATGAGCGAGCATCGCTGATCGCCGGTTACCTGCATCAACACAACCCCAAATCAAAATTGCTCGTGCTTGATTCGAAAGTCGAATTTCCCCTGATGGACGCCATGCTCGAAATCTGGGATGAAAAATTTGGTGACTTGATTGAGTGGATATCGGCCGATTTTGGTGGTGCAATTGACGGCGTAAACAACGAAGCGCGGTCAATCCTTGCAGACGGAGAGACTATCGCTCCAGATGTCGGCAACATCATCCCCCCGCAACGGGCTGGCGCGATTGCGCAGCAACTTAACCTTGTCGATGAACATGGGTGGTGCCCGGTCAATCCGTTGACGTTTGAGTCGACCCGTCAGGAAAACATCCATGTCCTGGGTGACGCCATTGACGCCGGTGACATGCCCAAAGCCGCCTCTGCCGCCCACCAGCATGCTCTAGCCTCGGCGGTCGCCATTAAAAATATACTGAGTGGATCTTCGGATCCTTTCCCCAATCTTGAAAATGCCTGTTATTTTCTGACCGGACCCGGTCAGGCGCTGGTTGTTGGCGGACGATACCGAATAGACGGCGGCAGGATCATTGGTATTGAAGGGTATTCCAGTGACCTCGGGGAAAGTGCTGAAGATCGCCAAAAGACGGCGCGGGATGCGGATCAATGGTACACGGATATTGTGCAGGCAATGTTTGGTTAAGCCGCAACCGATGTCGGGCACCCGGCATCTTTCCAGGCTTGCAGCCCCCCTGTCAGGTTGGTGACATCACCATACCCAACCTTGGTCAGTTGTTTAGCTGCCGCCGCTGACCGCTTGCCAATGGCACAAATCATGACGACCCGCTTTCCAACAAATTTTGGAAACAGGTCCGGCTCAAACATCGACAACGGGCTAAGAATCGATCCCGAGATATGCTCACTCGCGTATTCGTCCGTTTCGCGAACATCAATAAGAACGGCTTCACCCGATTTCAGCCACTGGAATACGCGACCGGCCTCGGCTTCATCAATCTCGGGGGACGCCTGTCCGAAAATGGTCAATTCGGGAGAAATCTTCACGATATACGGTCCTTCAAAAGATTATTCGTCAACATCATATCCGGCGGCAACCCACGCCCCAACGCCACCGTCGAGCGCATACACACTCTCAAATCCAGCGTTTATCAAATCGTCCCTGACAACAGGCGACAAAAACCCATTCTGGCAGACCAACACCGTTTTGAGATTTGCGATGCGGGGGAAAGAGGCGACGTCAAATCGTGATATCGGAACCAGAAACGCACCGGCAATCCGGGAGTTTTCATAACTACCGGGTTCACGTACATCAACCAGAAAGACGTCCCCATCCTTCATCCAGGCACGCAGTTGATCCGCATCCACCCGTGACAGCTGGGGTGCCGAATTTAGAATGACGGCGCCTTGTTCGATATGTTCAATCTCGCAACCCGTTTCCATCATATGTCCTCAAATTTCCGAAGGCGGGGCCTTCTAATTTTTATCTGTGATAAATAGATATATATTACCATTTTATTTTGTCAATTTAAATTTAATCACCAATTTAAAGTGTATTTAATTAAAACCCAAGAATTCCTGCGGCTTTTTTTTCAAGACATACATATTCAGTTTTGCTAAACTGTACCTACCGGGTTTGCGGAGTCTGTCCGTTCTGGATGTCCAGATGGGCGATTGGGAAAAATAATGCGACTTATTGCGGGAACTATTCTTGCTTTGGCCATCAGCCTCAAACTGGCCATTGGGCCTGCCATCGGGGCGGAACTGGTAATGTTTGACTCTGAAGGATGTGAGTGGTGCGAAATCTGGGATGAGGAAGTTGGTGTAATTTATGCCAAAACTGACGAGGCCAAGGTCGCGCCGCTCAAGCGTATGGATATCGATGACCCGAGAAAAGGCTCTCTCAGCAAAATTCTCCCGGTAATGTACACGCCAACCTTTGTCATGATGGAGGCGGGCGAGGAAGTTGGCCGGATAATGGGCTATCCGGGTGAGGATAATTTCTGGTGGATGCTGGGCGAGCTTGTTGCCAAGGTCAAAACTCCCGTGAGCGGTTGCCCCACCCTCCAAACCGTTTCCGCCAAAGTCACGGACTCATCAAAATGTTAACGCCCTCCCTGCACCGAGGGCAGAGCATGACAACACTTGCGCATCAACCGGCATACAGGTACTTAACCAACTAGCCGGAATTTTAGTCGTTCCTGTCCAATCAGGAAACCAAAGGAATAATGAACGGTCAACATGGATGATTTACAACTGGAAGACCCAAAGAAGGCGAGCAGCTTTCTGAAGTCGCTGGCGAACGATAACCGCCTCGTCATTGTCTGCACGCTTGCCAACGGCGAAAAAAACGTAAGTGAATTGGAAGGTATTTTGGGAATTCGTCAACCGACGCTATCTCAACAACTTGCACGCTTGCGTACAGATGGACTGGTTGCGACCCGCAGGGAATCAAAGCAAATTTACTACAGTCTTGCCAGTAAAGAAGCGGAACGTGTCATACGCATGCTCTGCCTGCCAAGAAAAGCGAAGGCTCCGTCGCAGGACAACGATTAGGCGTTAACTGTTCCAATCCGGAAGTGGTTTCCCGGCATCCTTGTAGGACGCAATTTTGGCCTTAAGATAAGCCCGGAAATCCTGTTTTTCGTAGGCTTTTTCATTTACAAACTGAAACATCGTCAAAAAATGAAACGGTCGAAAATATCCAGGCATCCTGGCGATTTCCGGCTTAACTAAGTCAGCGCCGGTCAAGCCATCTAACGTTTCTGGGAAAAACTGGAACGTAGGGGAGAACCTGACGCCGCTGGCCCGTGCAAAAGCCTTTTCACCCATGCGTTTGCCGTCGAACCCGGCGACTTTTCGGGCCCCGATTACATCCAGTTGGACGATCACAAAATTTTCTTCAACGTATTCCCTGATCTCGGGAATCGCAAAATTGATAAAATGCGTCTCTCGGCAATAAGGGCATCCATCCAATTCCCACATTATTGCAAACCGCTTGCCCAGATCAGACGCTTCTTTCAAATCGTCGGCAACCTCAAGAAAACTCTCCAAAAAAAACGGTTCATGGTAAAGCCCGTTCTCACCAAGCACAGGATCCGCATATTTTCCCGCCGCCAGGATTGAGTGTGGTGCAATAGCCGCACCAACTGCCGCCCCTGCTGCCAAAGCATTGAAACGTCGCCTACTGATCATATCCGCACACCATTTCGTCTCAGTCTGTCACATCTTAGTCGGTCAAAATTTCTAACCAAACAGAAAAATAACATATTCAACTTTAATATAATACTATTTATCGTTAAAATTGAGAACAACATATGGAGCAGCACACATGGCTGTTCATATCCATTTATGGGGGGCCAACGACCATGTTTAAAATTCTGTGCGCCATGCTGATATCCGCCGTCATCGGCTTCACGCCAGCAGCATCGAAAGCCGCCCCTGTGCATGATTTCCACAAAGCCGTTGCCGACGCCTATGCGAACTACCGCGAAGCTACGTTCTACATGCACACAGGAAATGCCATGGTCGCCTCTTTCGGTTTACAGGATATGAACGACAAGTGGTTGACCATTCTCACACGATTTGCCAAGTCGCCTCCCGGCATTTACGCAAACGATGCGTCCTGGGAGGCGTCGTTGAAAGAAATCTCCGCGCGCCTTCAGGATGGCATCAAAGCAACCGATGCCGGCGACCTAGAGTTGGCCACTAAACACATTAAACCAATACGAAAAATTCTTTCTGACTTGCGTTCCCGGAACGGCGTTTTTTTGTTTTCTGATCGTGTTGATCGGGCCAATGCAGCCATGCAGGCAATATGGACATTTCGTCACAACCCACCGGATTTCTCAAATCCTGACAACATCAATGACCTTCGCCGCAAGACGGCGCTGATGACGTATTGGTATGAACGTTGTCGTGATACCGCCTCTGAAGAGGTCAAAAATGATCCTCAATTTAGGCGCCTAGTCGATCTAACGCTGCATTCACTTGGGCTTATGTGGGACGCAATTGAGGAAAAAAATTCACGCCGAGTGATCAATATCCTTCGGGAAATGATTTCATCTGACGATCTGCTCTACCTGCATTTCGGTTAAACGAACAATCGTTTAACCGACCTTACCAAGCGTTGGCATCGTCTCCAGCAGCCAATAGCTCAATTTGGAAAATGTTCCGGTCAGGAACATCATCCCGGTCAGAACTAGAAGCACTCCGATCACGCGCTCGATAGTCTGCATATGGTTGCGAAACTTCTTCATAAACCCCATAAACGGCTTAACAGCAAGGGCAGCAGCAAGGAACGGAATGCCCAGGCCCGCAGAATAAACGGCAAGCAAACTGACACCATAAGAAACTGAGTCCTCACTACCAGCAACGAATAAAATCGCCGCAAGGACCGGGCCGACACAAGGTGTCCAGCCAAAGGCAAACGCCAACCCGATAATATAAGCTCCAAACAAACTCGATGGCTGAGCCTCAGTCTGGATACGGGTATCACGATATAAAAACGGAATTTTCACAATCCCGATGAAGTGAATCCCAAGAATTATGATGACGACCCCGGCTGCCTTAGACAGAAAATCTAGATAATCTGCGACCAATTGCCCGAGTGCCGACGCTGTCGCACCAAGAGCGATAAATACGGTTGAGAAGCCAAGAACAAAAAATATCGCGGCTTTGAAAACCCGCTTGGTCATCTGACGGGTTTGATCACTGTCTTCATCGGTCATTTGGTCGATGGTAACCCCACCCAGAAAACAGAGATACGGCGGAACCAGCGGCAACACACAGGGTGATAGGAAACTCAAAATTCCAGCGCCCAGCGCCCCTGCATAGGAAACGTCAAAACCGTCCATTATACCCTCGACTCCATCTTCGCGGTATCAACCACCCGAAATTCGTATGTTGCTGTTTTCTTCGACACTGACTTCGCCGGCATTTTCGATATATCGCGTAACCAGATCATAGATCGGCGGCCCTTCGGTTCCTTCATTGACGGATGCCCAGCCGGCAACGATATAATTTTTCTTAGGGTCGATGGGTTTGCCCGTCGCAAGATGGGTCAAGTTGGAGACCCGCTGCCCCATGGAGTTGCCGATATCAAAGCTGTAACCCATCCCGCCAACCCGCACCATATCCCCGCCCTGTTGGTAATAAGGATCCGGGTTAAACAGGTTGTCACCGACATCTTCCAAAATCTCTTTCAGAAACGCCCCGGTCATTTCGGTCCGATAGGCATTGGGGTAGGTGATGGCCGTTTGATTGAATACATGCTCAACCGTAATATCCTGTCCGGGCAAGACGCTTGATCCCCAGCGGAATCCGGGCGATAGGGAAATTTCTGCGTCTCGTTCTTTCAGCAATGCCTGACAGATCAAATCATCAAAAGTGCCGTTAAAATTTCCACGCCGGTACAGCAACGATTTGCTTTTGCCGAGCACCCGTCCCAGTTCCGCCTCATGCGGAGCGCGGATTTTTTTGATGACAGCCGCCATTTCCGGGTCCGGCGTAATCACATCGGAAAACACCGGGATCAGGCGGAAAGAATAATCCGTCACCTTGCCCTTGTCGACCTGAAGATCAAGCCGGGCCAGAAACTTGCCGTGCGAGCCCGACGCAACCAACAGCGTATCGTTCACCTTGATGGCGCCGGGGATCGCATCATGGGTATGGCCGGTCAGGATGACATCGATGCCATCGACCCGGGATGCCAATTTGCGGTCCACATCGAAGCCGTTATGGCTCAACAAAACAACCAGCTCGGCCCCGTCGGCGCGCGCCGCCTCGACCCTTTTACGGACCAGCTTCTCGCGAATACCGAATGACCAGGTAGGGATTTTGTAGCGCGGGTTGGCAACCGGTGTATAGGGAAAGGCCTGTCCGATGACGGCGATTTTAACGCCACCGCGTTCATAGGTCGTAGTCGATTCGAAAACCTCTTCTTCCCATTCCGTATCCTGAACATTACCAGCCAGAAACGGGAATTTCAGCTCATCAACCAATTCCTTCACCCGGTCTTCACCGTAGGTAAATTCCCAATGCGCCGTCATCGCATCGACACCCAAGGCGTTCATGACATCGACCATGTCCTTGCCGCCGGACTTGAGGGATGTATAAGACCCCTGCCATGTATCACCACCATCCAGCAACAGCGTGTTGGTGGGGCGTTCGGCCCTGATTGCCTTGATGAGCGTGGCCATCCGATCCAAGCCACCAACACGGCCATAAGTCCGGGCGAGGGCAGAAAAATCTTCATATGTGAAGGCATATGCCTGTGCAGACCCACCTTCCAAACCGAAGTGGTTCATCAGTTCCCGGCCCGTAAGGTGCGGCGGCAAACCATGCGCCTCGCCAACCCCCAGATTAACGGACGGTTCTCGGAAATAGAGTGGCACCAGTTGGGCGTGACAGTCCGTGAAGTTCAACAGCGTCACCTGCCCTTTGGCCTCAAAGTCCAGCAGGTCTTTCTGTGTCAGGTTTTGTTTGGCTGCGGCCTGAGGGATTTTCCCACCAACGCCAGATATTGCGGCAGTCGCGGCAGCGACCTGAAGAAATTGACGGCGATCAAGCACGATCCGACACTCCTTAATCCAACAGGATACTGATGACAAAATTCGGGGGATGCGACAGCTGTTCGCACCCCCCTGTTTAACGTTTCTTCCAGCTACGCGCTAGTTGCGAACGGCAGGTGCCTCAACCGGCAAGCCCCGTCCACGCCAAGCGACATAGAGTTCGAGATTGGTATATTCATCCGAGCCGGATTTATAAGGTTTTGCCCGAACATTCTTATTACAGCCACGGAAGCGACGGTGCAGAGACCCCGGCTTCTGCCACTTCAGACGATAGGTCGGGAAACCATTACCCTGGCCTTCCGAAAGCAAGTTGGCGCGTGCCAAATTGCCCGCATTGTCTTCGTGGCAATTCTTGCACGACATGTCCAGTTGACCACGACGTTGATTGAAGAAGTTTTTGCCTTTTTCGTAAAATGGCGCTGCATGCCCATCAATTGCCACATTCATCGGCAGTCCACGAGACTGACCGCGAACATAAATTGTCATGCCCAGCATTTGGCTGGAATCAAACTTCCAGGTCTTGGCCTTCATGTTTTCTTTGCGGCAGCGGTTGATCCGCTGCTCAACATTGATCAGCTTCTTGGTCTGGAAATCATATTTTGGATAGGCCGTACCTACGCCTTTCATAGTGTCCGCTGCGTCGTCATGACAGGACTGGCAGGATTTTCCAGCTTCGCCATCGACAACGCTCCACAGCGATTCACCCTGATCCTGCCAGATGCTCGCAGGATTCGCGAATTCATCATCCTGCATGGCCCGTGTTTCCTTGGCCGCGTAGGTGTATCCACTCCGCCGGTCACCCGACTCATACTTACCCCAGTCTTCGCTCGCCGACGCACCGACCGGCAGCATCAGGAGTGAAACAGCAAACCCCGCAAGGGTCAGTCCTCTTGCTATTACGTTGTGCATGATATTTCCCCGTTTATGTGACCGATACCTTGGCCGATTTTTTGAAAACCGCGCCGGAATCATCCGTCCACGTCATGTCCAGTGACCCGCTGTCTTTGGCTTTTACGTAGAAAGCCATATACGGATTGGCCGAGATCGCCCCATGCCAGTTACTGGTAAAGATTTCCTTGCCGTTATAGCTACAGACAAACTTGTTGATGATCATCTGAGGAATCTTTTTACCGGTCTTTTTGTCTTTGCGTTGGCCGGATTCCATTTTGTGAGAGATCAGAGTCTTGACCTCGAACACCTCACCTTTTTTGACTTTTTTCGGCGCTTTCACGCGTGCTTTTGCTTTTGCCATTGTATTTCTCCCTTATCCGCTCAGCCGCCGCAGCCGCCAATGGTGACTTTGACTTCCGATTTCGCCATGTAGACGCTCCCATCACTCATCTCCGCAACGGCGACGATATTCTGGGTTTTCGCCATACGCATGCGGGTTGAGGCCTTGGCCTTCCCGCAGCCTGGCGTGAAGTGGAAGGAACCAACTTCCGGGTTCGGGTTCTTTTCGGCAAAAATGTGTACCGTTTTGACATAGTTACTGTCCGTCATCGGGCTATCGACTTCGAAACCGATGGGAACAGTATTTCCGTTTTCAGCAATCTGCGGCAATTCAAGGGTGATCCTGCCGCTTGCCGGTGTTTTACCACCTGCCACTTTTTTGATGGCGGCTGCCGTCATGGCAGCATCAGCCTGCGCCAAACTGGGCAGCAGACTTGCGACGATGCCGGTAACAGCACCGACGCCTACAAACTTCATTACTTCGCGGCGGTTAACCGGCTGCATTTCGATTTTCCTGACCATGGAAATCTCCTGGCTATCTTTGTTGGTGTATTACCGGACCTATTCAGGGACCGGCGGGATGATTATTTCAGCGTCATCAGATAAGCGACGATATCTTCGACATCCTGTGCGCCGATGATGGTCTTACCCTGGAATTTCTTGAGAACTCGATGAAATCCCGTCTTTTTGTAAAACGCCGGCATAATCGTTGCTTCATTGACGACTTTAGGGTCGACAACGCGCAACCGAATCTCACCTTCCGAATATCGGCTGGCAACCCCTGCGAGGTCCGGACCGATATCGCCGTGAAAGGCTTGTTCCGGGATGGGCAGTTGGTGACACGCCAGACAATTACCCTTTTTGCGGTGGATCGCAAGTTTGCGCCCATTGTCCGCATTGCCAGGTTTGCCGGTTAGCGATTTGTCGATCCGGACACCGTCCGAAACCAGATATTCACTGGCAATGGCGGCACCGCCTACACTGACAGTCACACTGAACACAGCCCCTAACGCCGCTGCGGCTAAGGTTGTTTTTCTCAATGCCTTCTCCTCCTTCTCCCATGAAAACCCTCCGCTTTGCATCTGACTGACCATTATCGGTCTTTTTTCAATGCTCGCGAAGGGGGCGGAAACTTCCCCGTACCCTGCATCATATTCAGAAAACGTATATTATCAAGAAGCAAATTAACAAAATTGCTTGCAGGCCAGATTCGACGAACTATTATTTCGCAATTGCGAGATATCCGTGTGCAGTGCAGCAAAAAGAGCTGTAACCCTGCAACATCGCGGATCACAGGCGATACTAAATTCGACAAAATCCTCACGCAAACCGGGTTTGTGAAGTCCGTGTGAATTAACAAAAATTTTGTTAGGCAGCAACCTCAAGTCCGCTTGGTTTACCAAGATGGTCGAGCGCCTGGAGGATATCTTCAAGAATATCGTCTGGAGTTTCCAGGCCCACCGACAGCCGGATCAGGCCATCAGAAATGCCATGTTCAAGGCGCTCTTCCTGAGTATAGGTTGAATGGGTCATGCTTGCAGGGTGTTGAATTAACGACTCCGCATCGCCCAGACTGACGGCACGCTGCACCAGATTAAGAGCATTCATCATTTTCACACCGGCGTCGATACCGCCATCCAGCTCAAACGCAATCATGCCGCCATACCCAAACATCTGGCGCTTGGCCAGTCCATGTTGTTCGAAACTTTCGAGGCCGGGATAATAAACTTTGCCGACAGCCCGATGACCCTCAAGAGCACGCGCAACTTTTTCAGCCGTCGCCACATGACGGTCCATGCGCAGTTCCAGAGTTTTCAAACCACGCATAACCAACATGGCATTGGAAGGTGCCAGAACGGCTCCGGTCATGTCTTTCAGACCAAACAGCCGAATTTCAGCAATGTCTTCCTCAGCCCCGACGACGGCACCTGCCAGAAGGTCACCGTGGCCACCCAGATATTTGGTTGCGGAATGCACAACAAAATCGGCCCCCAACTCGATGGGGCGCTGCAGATAGGGCGTGGCATAGGTGTTATCGACAACAATCTTGATATTTCTGGTGTGGGCAATTTCTGAAATTGCCTTGATATCGACAAGCCGCATGTTGGGATTTGCCGGCGTTTCAAAATAGACAACCTTGGTCTTGCTGCTAACCGCCTGCTCCAGGTTTTCCGGAACAGTCATGTCGACGTGTGTCACCGTGACCCCAAACCTCGTGAGGCCACTGCGCATAAACGCGAACGTACAGCCGTATAGCGTTTTATCGACAATAATCTCATCTCCGGGGGACAGTAGTGTCCATAAAGTTGAGGTGATGGCTCCCATACCGGACGCTGTCGCCAACCCAGCTTCCGCCCCCTCCAGCGAGGCTAGGCGTTTTTCGAGAATGTCCAGCGTCGGATTGGAAATGCGGGAATAGAAATGTCCCTTGCGCTCTCCGGCGAACATTTCCGCACCATGCTCGGCCGTATCAAACGTAAAGGTCGAAGACTGATGCAGAGGTGGCGTCAGCGCCCCCTCATGATCGATCGGATTGTAAGCCTCATGAATGGCACGCGTGGCAAAACCCGAGTGAGGATGATTGTGGGATTTTGTGAAACTATGTTCTGACATGGGACGTCTCCAAACGTCAGCGAGCCCATCCGTGAAAGGTGCGGCTCTCTTAATTTGAATAGTACCAAAATTCGCTCGCAATGTGCTTGCGATTATTGCTGAGAAATCTATATAATTTGGCAATATCTGCTAAATTTTAGCCAATTTTACAATATTTTATAATCTTTATAAACTTTACGCAATTTGAGGACAACATGGACGCAACAGACAGGAACATTATTCGCCAGCTTCAACTCAATGCACGCCAGACCAATAATGATCTCGCCGACCGCATCAACCTGTCCCCCTCGCCTTGCCTGAGACGGGTGCGCAACCTCGAACGTCAAGGCGTGATTGAGGGGTATACGGCGGTCGTAAACCAGGAAAAATACGGCCTCTCCATCAACGCCTTCGTTCTGATACGTCTTGAAAAACAGACGGAAGCCCTGATCAATGATTTTGAGGCCCACATTCAGGATATCGATGAAGTCCTAGAGTGTTATGTGATGACCGGGTCAAGCGACTACTTTCTGCACATTGTCAGCGACAGTCTGAAATCTTATGAAAAATTCATGAAACAACGGCTGACGAAAGTTCCGGGCATCGGCACCATCGAAACCAGTTTCGCCTTCGGCAAGGTCAAAAAAACGTCAATGTTTCCCCCCCTGTCGCATTTCGAGGAAGATTTCGCCTGAAACGGTCTCGAACTCAATACGGGAGGCCTGGCATCAAGAGTGACGATCAATCCGCAGAAAAAACGATATCCTGAGCGCCTTCCCATAGTACCAGACGACCAAATTCGTTGAGGTTCTCACTGCCGTCAACCACCGTCAGGAAATGATTGCCCGCCAGATCCCCCATCTTGCTGGCAAAGCTGGAACTGCCATAGGCGAACAGGATTTCCGTTTCGCTGAAGCCGCCGGGATACAGCAGGATATCGCCACGCGACGGATGAACCGTGTGGTTTTCAAACTCCAGCCCCATGTCGAACTCTCCCAGTGGCACCCAGACCGCCTCACCGCTCCAACGCGAATGAATGACCTTGTTCTTGAACGGCAACAACTCCAGAAACCGCGCACAGGTTTTGGGTGCATTTTCGAGTTCAAGCCTGGCCCTGAAGACAAAGGGGCCTGCTGTGATGGTTAGGGTGTTCATGATATTAATCCTTGGAGGTATGCCGCTTTGAGGTAATTAGACTTTGGAATGTTCTGCAGTTTACGACAATCTCTGCTGGCTACAATACGGAGATTTTTTTCTCCATAAACATACTCAACGGATC
>Ga0316204_10006393_pt1 | contig 18182 bp, 11 predicted proteins | sample 6monrhotite_MG_2_FD_205661 | JGI IMG/M metagenome (GOLD analysis project Ga0316204, IMG submission 205661) | Microbial mat bacterial communities from mineral coupon in-situ incubated in ocean water Damariscotta River, Maine, United States -... | ecosystem: Environmental > Aquatic > Marine >... | reverse complement strand
CATTGTATAAGCTGTGGCCATCAGGCCGGGGCGTTTCAGGCCGGCGTCTAAAATCGCATCGGCGGTGGCTTCGGCGATGTGCAGGAACGGGATCGTGAGGTTTTCGGTCAATTGAGCCGCGAGTTTGTGCATCGTGTTGGTGGCAAGGATCAGGAGTTCAGCCCCGCCCGCCTGCAAGGCCAACGCCTCTCGGTTCAGCAGCGCGCCAGCGGTTTGCCAGTCTCCGCGGGCCTGCAAGTCTTCGATCAGGGCGAAGTCTAGCGACCGGATCAGGAGTTCCGGGGAATGCAATCCGCCAAGCCGGGCTCGGGTCTGGTCACACAGGCGTTTGTAATAGAGCTGGGTTGAGGCGGCGGACATGCCGCCAAGGATGCCAATGGTTTTCATTCTGTCAGTCCGTTTTTCTGTCAGGGTATTCTGGCAGATCGTCGGTCAAGTGCAACCAGGGCAACTGTTCGGTTGGGTTTTCAATCACTCGGGTTTCGCCTGCATCGGCGCGTAGGGCATCATCTCGTCAGGTCTTCCAGGCGGGCCCGGGCCGAGTTTGACCTTGGCACCCAGAGGCCTTTGTCGATGGCCTCTTGCAGGCGCTCGGCAATTTCCTTCAGGGCGGGCGCGTTGTGGTCTTCGATGAATTGTCTGGTGGCGTCATCTTCCAGAAATGCCGCGTGGACCAGATCGAAGTGGTGGTTTTTGACGGCACCGGTGGTGGCCGCAAAGGCGAACAGATAATCCACCGTCGCGGCCATTTCGAACGCGCCTTTGTAACCGTGGCGTTTGACACCTTCGATCCATTTCGGATTGACAACGCGAGAGCGGACAACGCGCCCGATCTCGTCATCCAGCGTGCGGATGATCGGGCGTTCGGGACGGGAATGATCGTTGTGATAAATCGGGCGGTCCCGGTTTTGCAGGGTGCTGACTGCGGCGGCCGCTCCGCCCTCGAATTGGTAATAGTCGTCGCTGTCCAGGATGTCGTGTTCGCGATTGTCCTGGTTCTGCACGACCGCATCGACCTGACTGAGGCGGGATTCAAAGGACTTGCGAGCCTGCTGGCCTTCGGCCTTGCCGCCATAGGCGTAGCCGCCCCATTCAAGATAGGCTTCGGCAAGGTCTGATTTGTTGGCCCAGAGGCGTTCGTCGATCATGGCTTGTAGCCCCGCGCCATAAGCGCCGGGTTTGGAGCCGAAAACACGGAACTGGTCGCCGCCTTCGGTCCTGGCACGGGCGGCGGCGGGGTTCATGTCCGCAGGCTCGTCCAAGGCCATAACAGTCCGCGCGGCGCTGTCAATCAGATCGATTTGCTGTGGAAAGGCGTCGCGAAAAAAGCCGGAAACGCGCAATGTAACATCAACACGGGGTCGGTCGAGTACACTGAGGGGCAGTATTTCAAAGCCGGTGACGCGTCGGTTGGCGCTGTCCCATTGTGGTTTGACGCCCATCAGGGCGAGGGCTTGTGCGATGTCGTCGCCGCCGGTGCGCATGTTGGCGGTTCCCCAGGCGGTGATCAACAGCGCGCGCGGCCAGTCGCCTTCGGTTTGCAAATGTTTTTCAATCAGAAGATTGGCGGACTTCCAACCCAAAGCCCACGCGGTGGGCGTCGGAATAGCGCGACTGTCAACGCTGAAGAAATTACGACCTGTCGGTAGCACGTCGAGCCTGCCCCGGGTCGGTGCACCGGAAGGTGCCGGGGCAACGAACCGTCCCGAAAGGGCGGTGAGGAGGCCCGCGCCCTCGTCCGGGCCGCAGGACCGGACTGTCGGTCTGACATGGGCCTCAATGGCTTCCAGAACTTTGATCGTGTTGGGCCAGTCGCCGGGTTTCTGCCCGTCAATCAGGGCCGAGGCCAGCAATTCAAGCCGTTCAACAGCGTCACCGGTTGAGCGCCATGTGTCCGGGCTGATCACTTGCAGGGCTTCAGGTTTCGGGCCTTGCCACGCGTCGCTCATTTCGCAATCAAGCGGGTCGAAATCAAGGCCGAGATCTTTGGCCAACGCACGCGGCAGCGAGGCGTTTTCGTCCTTGCCATCGCCGCGTGGAATGCGGGTCAGGGCCTGGATCAGATCGCGCTCCAGTCGACCCTCGGGAGAGCTGCCGAAAATATGCAATCCATCCCTGATTTGCGCTTCTTTCAAATCGCAGAGATAGGAGTCCAGTTTGGCAAGATCGGCGGTTTCATCCTCGCCCGCCATGCCGACGTCTTCGGCGATGCCGGTGGCCGAGGTGAGTGACAGGATTTCGCGGCGCAAGTGATCAAGACGACGGGGGTCCACACCTGCTGCCTCGTAATATTCATCCACCAATGCTTCGAGGTCTCGCAAGGGACCATAGCTTTCGGCGCGGGTCAGCGGTGGTGTCAGGTGGTCGATGATCACCGCCTGCGTGCGACGCTTGGCCTGCGTGCCTTCGCCGGGGTCGTTGACGATGAATGGATAGATGTGGGGCGTCGGGCCGAGGATCGCCTCGGGATAGCAGGTCTCGGACAGGGCCACGGATTTTCCGGGCAGCCATTCCAGGTTTCCGTGCTTGCCCATATGCACCAGCGCATGTGCGCCGAACTGGTGGCGCAGCCAGAAATAGAAGGCCAGATAGTTGTGTGGCGGAACAAGATCTGGCGCGTGATAGGTTTCTTTCGGGTCGATATTGTAGCCCCGTGCGGGCTGGATGCCGACAACAACATTCCCGAAACGCAGGACGGAGAGGGCAAAATATGCATCTGAGGCCGGAGCCTGCGGCGCGAGTATTTCTGAAACCATGAAAGGATCCTGTTCGGGTCCCCCCCAGCGGGTTTCAATTTGTTGGCGGATGTCCCAAGGCAGTTGATCAAAGGACTTGCGGTAGTCCGCAAGGCTCAGACGTTCACCGCCATCCCGGCGGACGCGGTCGGTCAACCAATTGGTTGGACCTGCCAGTATCTGCCGCATAAGCGCGTCACTGTCGGCGGGCAGGTTTTCGGTGCCATAGCCCGCTTGTTTCAACAGATTCAGGACGTTGACCGTTGCGGCAGGTGTATCAAGGCCAACGCCGTTGGCAAGGCGGCCGTCTTTGTTGGGATAATTGGCAAGGATCAGGGCCAGTTTGCGGTCCGGTTCTGTCGTTTTTCGCAAGGTAGTCCAGTTTTTTGCCAAGTCGGCAACGAAATCGATCCGGTCACCGCGAGCCCGATACGCGGCGATGGGGCACTCGGTGGCATCGTCAAAAAATGCCTCGCCTTTGAAGCTGATGGCGCGGGACAGAATGCGACCGTCGACTTCGGGCAGGGCGACATTCATCGCGATATCGCGGGCCGACAGGCCGTTCAACCCGTCTTGCCATGCTTGCTCAGATGAGCCGGCCAGGACGACCTGAAACACCGGGGCGTTTTGCGCGGCAGGCATGGTGAGAGGGTTGGTGGCCGATTGATCCCCCTGATGGGGTGAACCAACAGCAAAACTTGTGCAGTTCAGAATGACGGTCGGTGGGGCGGCCTCAAACAGGCTTTGTATTGTTGCCGCAGAGACCGGGTCTTTCAACGACGCGACGAAAATCGGCAGTGGGTTGAGACCCCGGCGTATCAGGGATTTGGTCAGGCGGTTGATCGGGTTGAGGCCAGCCCCCTGAACGAGTGCGCGATAGAAAATGATCGGGACGACGGGGGCGCCATCAATCCAACCGCTACGGGCGGCCGTGAGGTCAGAGATGCCGCTGCCAGGCCAGTAAACGCCAGCACGCAAAAGCGGTTTAGCTTGTTCCGGGCGTTCGGTCGCCTCCAGCATTGCGCGGCTGTAACTCAGGAAGTTGGCGGCATTCTCGGGTCCGCCTTCAACCATGTAGGACCAGAGCGCATCCCAATCGCTGCGGGGGATGGTCGACAGGCGAAAAAGTTCTTCGTCGGGTTTGTCGTCGCCGGGCAGGGCGGCAAAGGGCACGCCGGCTTGGGCGAGTTCTATGGCGTATTGTTCCAGCCCGTATTTCCAGTACCCGGCCCCGCCAAGAACCCGGGCGATCACCAGGCGGGATTTGGTCGCGCAGTTTTCGATATGCAGGTCGACCGACATCGGGTGCTGCAGATGGGTGAGGTTGGCAAGGCGCAAAGAGGGCGCATCGGCGAGGTCTGTGCGGGCCTCGGACAGAGCTGCGAGCTCGGTGTCGGCGGCGGAAATGAACACGACATCGGCGGAGGTTTGACCGAGATCGACCGGCTCAACGCCGTCGTCGATGTTTCCGGGCTGGGCGGCGAGCAGGTGCATCAGGTGGCGCGCCCGTTGAAGCGGCAGGAGCCTCCGGCGGGGATATTTGGGAAAAGAAGAAACATGAGATGTGTCAGAGCTGCTTTTCCATGAAGAGGCTGAGCGGGTCGTCGCCGTAATCGCCGAAAGGGCCACGCAGCGCGAAGCCTTGTGCCGCATAGAGTTTATGGGCGGCGGTCAGCTTGTCGCCGGTTTCAAGGCGCAGGCTGGGCAGGGCGCGGGCGCGGGCCTCGGCCTCTAGGTGGTCAAGCAGTTTAGTGCCGATTTTTGCGCCTCGTTTGGCAGGATCGACGAACATGGATTTTACCTCGCCGTAGCCGTCCTTTAGGGCAAGTGCTGCGCAGCCTGCGGTGATGCCATCAAGTTCCGCGATGAAAAACAGGATGTCCGGGTCGGTCAACGCATCGATTGACAAGTAGTGATTGCTTTCGGCCGGGAACAACGCCTGCATAAGGGCGTGGCTGGCTTGAAGCAAAGCGGCGGCGCCGGGAGCATGTGGGTCGCCCGCTGTTATAATGACTTCGCGGCTCATGCCATCAGGGCCTTTTCGATGGCTGATTGGTCAAGGCCCGCCTGTCCGATCACCACAAGGCGGGTTTCGCGGGGTTCATTTGTCGTAAAAGGGCGGTCAAAATAGCTGTCGATGCGCGGGCCGACGGCTTGCAGGGTCAGCCGCATTGGTTTGCCTGTGACAGCGGCAAAACCTTTAAGACGCAGGATGTCGTGTTGCCGGATCACATCGGCCACCTGTTCAGCAAAGGCCTTGGGGTCTGCGATTTCAGACCGGGACACCACGAAGCTTTCGAATTCATCGTGATCATGGTCATGATGGTCGTCGTCGTGATCTTCATGGTCGTCATCGTGGTGATGGTGGTGGATCTCGTGACGGCTTTCCAGATCACCCTCGGCCCCGATGCCTTGACCGAGCAGAACTTCGACCGGCAATGCCCCCATCGAGGTGCGCACGACATGAACGCCGTCGCGGCTGTTTTTGGTCAAGCTTGCGACGAGGCTGTCGGCCTCTGCCTCATTAAGCAAATCGGATTTGTTGATGACGATCATGTCGGCACAGGCGACCTGATCCTGAAACAGTTCCGAGAGCGGTGTTTCGTGGTCAAGATTGTCGTCCAGCGCACGTTGCGCATCGACGGCGGCGATGTCGTGGGCAAAACGGCCTTCGGTGACGGCTTTGCCATCAACCACAGTGACCACGCCATCGACCGTGACGCGGGTTGAAATTTCCGGCCAGTTGAAGGCGCGAACCAGTGGTTGCGGCAGAGCAAGGCCTGACGTTTCGATCACGATGTGGTCGGGTTTCACGTCCCGGGCCAGCAGTTTTTCCATCGTCGGGATAAAATCGTCGGCCACGGTGCAACAGATGCAGCCGTTGGACAGTTCCATGATGTCATCCTCAGTGCAGGTTTCGTCCCCGCAGCCTTTCAGGATGTCACCGTCAACGCCCAGATCGCCGAATTCGTTGATGATCAGCGCGATGCGCTTGCCGTTTGCGTTTTGCAGCATGTGGCGGATCAGTGTGGTTTTGCCAGCGCCTAGAAAGCCGGTCACGACCGTTGCGGGGATTTTCTGTGCCATTGCTTTTATTTCAATTCCGAATTTGAGGGGGCCGGGGCGGGAGACGGTCCTGCCCCGGAGGAGTGTGTCAGGTCTCGTTCTGAGTCCAGAAGTAACTGGCTGCAAGGCCAAGGGATAGCCATGCGACCAGCCCCATGCCGAGGGTCCGTGTCGCATAAAGCGCTGCGAGTTCCGGAGGGGATGCGCCGTTAAAGCCGTCCGGTTGAGGGGCGCCGATGAGATGGGGAAGCAGGATGGCACCCGCGCCGAGCGCATAAAGACCCGTGGATTTCCCGAACGCGACAAACCAAAGACCAACCGCGGTCAGGACGACCGTTGCGAGCCACCAGTATTGACGCACATCGATATCCGCCGCAGCGTTGCCGGGCAGTTCCGGGGCCAGACCCAGAGAGGGCGCAAACTGGACGGCGATAAACCCGGACAGCCCCCAAAGAAGACCTGCGCGCGGGGTGATCCGGATGCCACGCGTTTCCGCAAAAGCAAAGGTGGCGACCAGCATCAAAGCATAACCGGCATAGGTAAAGACCGAAAACAGCACCGTCAGGCCGTCGCGTTTGAAGTCGATACCACCTTCGGGGGCCCTGCCGTGATCATGGCTGGCGTGGTCGTGGTCGGCATCCTCCAATGTCATCAACGGGGTCTCTGCCTCATCCCCTGTGTGCTCTGCCGAGTGATCGTGTGGTATGCGCATGCTGAAATGCTCAATATCGCCGGACTCATAAAGTTCGGCCTCAAGCAAAAGCGGTTGCACAAATGCGAATTGCAGCGTGACGGCAATCAGCCCCGCTGCAAAGCCAGCGAACAAGGCGCTGGTCAGCAATTTCACAAACATGTGCTTAGTGGCAGGGGAATCCGGCTGTGTGACGCACGTCATGTGCGGCGTCATGCAGCGTGGATGATTGTGCGTGGCCAGCCAGGAAAACCACGGTCGCGCCCAAAAGGGCGACGAATGTGATCGTCAGAAAGTTGGTATTTGCCTCGGCGGCTGTTTTGATTGCAGTTGCCATTTGTTCAAGTCCTTTCCCGTCACACCCGACGGATTTGATTGTCCTTTTCACGCACGGCCGGTCTCCTGACTCGCGGGTCGAAGCGCGTCGTCGGCCTTCCCGGGCGCTGGCCCAGTGGCGTTTTCGACGGGCGCTCGCCGCATACAGTCGCGGGGGCGGTTGTGGCTTTGGACCCCGGAGTTCGGTCAATCCTGTCCACATTCCCATTTCATCCCCGGACGCTTCGCGCCGCAATGGGGAACCATGCAGGGTCCATTTGGCGGAGAATCCCTGCTCCGGTCAAGATGAATTGCGACATATGGTCGGAGATTTGAGACAGGACGACGAGGTTGCGCCCGAAAACCGGTCGATTGATCGGTTGGATCACTGGTCAGCCATTGGATCAATCGACCGTTCGACTAGTTGACCAATCGACCAATCGACCAATCGACCAATCGACCAATCGACCGGTCGATTAGTCGAATACCGCGGGCCAAAGGGTTCGCTCCGGTTGATTTCAACGACGTCAATAACGGATCAGACGCAATATCTTGTGGATAACTGGCGATTTGCTGCCACATCGGGGGGTTAAAGGTTGACTCAGCACCCTTCGGCACGAAATCCTGTCGGGAAGAACGGAATCACCGGCAGGCACAGGCATTGCAGTTTTCAAAACTCAGACTGACAGGTTTCAAAAGTTTCGTAGATCCCACCGACCTGATCATTGCGAATGGGTTGACCGGGGTCGTCGGACCGAATGGCTGTGGCAAGTCGAATCTGTTGGAAGCACTGCGCTGGGTCATGGGCGAGAACCGCCCGACCGCGATGCGCGGTGGCGGGATGGAGGACGTGATTTTCGCAGGCGCGGCCAGCCGCCCGGCCCGGAATTTTGCCGAAGTTACGCTGACGCTGGACAATTCCGACAGAACAGCGCCCACAGGCTTTAACGACAATGATCATCTTGAAATCATTCGCAGGATCACGCGGGATGCGGGTTCGGCTTTCAAGACCAATGGCAAAGATGTGCGCGCGCGGGATGTGCAGATGCTGTTTGCGGATGCCTCGACCGGGGCGCATTCTCCGGCACTGGTCCGGCAGGGGCAGATATCAGAGCTGATTAACGCCAAACCCAAGGCACGGCGACGCATTCTTGAAGAAGCGGCTGGCATTTCAGGGCTGTATCAGCGACGCCATGAAGCCGAGCTGAAACTGAACGGGGCCGAAGTTAATCTCACGCGCGTCGAAGATGTGCTGGAACAATTACAAAGTCAACTGACATCGCTTGGACGGCAGGCCCGGCAGGCGGCCCGATATCGCGAAATCGGGCTGGAATTGCGCCGGTCCGAAGGGCTGCTGTTGTATCGCCGCTGGCGCGAAGCGGATGTGGCCCTGGCCGCAGCACAAGAGGACCTGAAACGTTTGACGACCGGGGCGGCACAGGCACAGGGGGCCGCATCCGCCGCCGCACGGCATCGCACGGGGTGCGAGGACAAAGTACCGCCGCTGCGCGAAGAAGAGGCGATTGCAGCCGCCGTGCTGCAACGGCTGATGGTGGAGCGCGATACGCTGAACGATCAGGAAGCAAGGGCGCGCTCGACAATCGATACTCTGGCCGCGCGGATTGAACAGCTGGGGGCTGATATCACGCGTGAAACCGGGTTGAACAAAGACGCAGTTGAAACCATCGAACGTCTGGATTGGGAAAAAAACGCGCTCGACAAAGCCTCGGTTGGGTTTGATGAGAAAATGTCGGCTGCAAGCGAGGCCGCGCGTGCTTCAGGCGCGGCTCTTCAGGAAGAAGAAACCCGACTTGGCCAGATGACCGAAGACGTCGCGCGCCTGTCAGCCCGTCACCAGTCAGCACATCGCCTGCTGGCAGATGGACGGGCAACGCTGGCCAAGAACGAGGTCGAAGCCGAAAAGGCGGCGGCATCCGTTGAATTGGCGCAGACAGAACTTAAAACCGCTGAGATGCAACATATGGCCTCACTGGCAGCACAGGGTGGTTCCGAAAACCGGGTGCAGGCGGCTGAGGGCGCTTTGCTGGCAGCAGAAGCCGCACGAAGTGAAAAGCAAACGGAAGAGGCCGAGGCCCGCGCCGCCCGGTCCGAGGCTGAAGGTGAAGCCAACGCCTTGCGCGCCGAAGTGAATGCACTAAGCCGTCTGGTCGAGCGCGAGCGTGCGGAAGAGGCACAGCTTCTGGATCAGGTGCGGGTGGACAAAGGCTATGAGGCGGCCCTTGGATCTGCGCTTGCAGATGATCTGAGGGCCCCGGAAGTGACCGCCGAGGGTGCGTCAGGCTGGGCGCGTCTGCCGGATTACAGTTCAGCGCAACCGTTGCCCGAAGGGGCCGCGCGTCTGGCGGATCATGTCGCTGTGCCGGGAGTTCTCGCGCGGCGGATGTCTCAGGTTGGGATCGTGGACAGGTCTGATGGGGCACGCCTTCAGGCTGATTTGTTGCCCGGCCAACGCTTGGTGTCGATTGAAGGTGATGTTTGGCGGTGGGATGGATTTCGGTCGGCAGCAGAAGATACGCCATCAGCAGCGGCCTTGCGGCTGCAACAGATCAACCGACTGGAAGAATTGACAGCGGCCCTTGCCGATGCCGAAGAACGTGCGTCCGCAGCAGTCCGCAATCACGCGGCCTTGAGTGAGGTGCTGGCGGACTTGGCCGAGGTCGATAAAGACTGCCGCCGCGAGCGCCGCGCCGCTGACGAAGCAATGACGGGCGCCGCGCGGGCTGTGGCGCGGGCCGAAGCGGATCAAAGCATTGCGGCCAGTCGCCTTGAGTCCGCCCGTCATGCCGTGACCCGACACGAAGAAGAAGCGATGGCAAACCGCGCGATGATGCGCGAAGCAGAAGAGGCCGTTGCCGGGCTTGAGGATCTTGCGGATGGGCGCGCTGCTGTGGAAGCGGTCAAGGTCTCGGTCGAAGCCGCGCGTATGGCGATGATGACCCGGCGCTCGATGGCCGATGAAACCCGGCGCGAAGGTGAAGCGCGGCTAAAGCGAAGCCAGGAGATCATAAAAGAGACAAGCGGCTGGCGTCACCGTCTGGAAACAGCAGGCAAGCGGATCGGAGAACTTGAAGACCGTAAACTGGCCAGTGAATCTGAGCTTGCAAATGCGATGTCAGCGCCTGAAGAAATCGCTGCCAAGCGTGATCAGCTTAGCGAAGCGATCCGGGATGCCGAGGTGCGAAAGTCCAAGGCCTCGGATGGTTTGGCCGCAAGCGAAACCGCCTTGCGTGAGGCCGTGATGGCTGAGCGTGATGCAGAAAGGGCAGCGTCAGAAGCGCGCGAGGCGCGGGCGCGGTCGGATGCGATGACTGATGCCGCGCGGGTGCAGGTTGAAACGGCCGCAGAGCGAATTGATGAAGACCTTGGCGTGGCCCCGAATGCGTTGCTGGAGACCCTTGGCGGGGATCCGGATCAGATGCCGTCCTCGGACCGGATCGAGGCGGATGTAGCGCGGCTCAGGCGGCAACGGGATGCGCTGGGTGCCGTGAACCTTAGGGCGGAAGAGGATGCGCGCGAGGTTCGCGAAGAGCTTGAAACGCTGACCCTGGAAAAGACAGATCTTGAGGCGGCAATTGCCAAGTTGCGCACTGGGATTTCCAGCCTGAACAAAGAAGGACGCGAGCGTCTGCTGACGGCGTTCGATCAGGTGAACAAGAATTTTGAGCTGCTGTTCAAACACCTGTTTGGGGGCGGCGAGGCTAAGCTGGTGCTGGTGGAAAGCGACGATCCGCTGGAAGCCGGGCTTGAGATCATGTGCCAGCCGCCGGGCAAGAAATTATCGACCCTGTCATTGTTGTCGGGCGGTGAGCAGACGCTAACGGCGCTGGCGCTGATCTTTGCTGTATTCTTGGCCAACCCGGCCCCGATCTGTGTGCTTGACGAGGTCGACGCACCGCTGGATGACGCCAACGTGACCCGGTTCTGTGACCTTCTGGATGAGATGAACCGGCAGACGAAAACGCGCTTTCTGATCATCACACACCACGCCGTGACAATGAGCCGGATGGATCGCCGGTGTGGGGTGACGATGGCCGAACAAGGTGTCAGTCAGCTGGTGTCGGTAGATCTCAGCCGGGCCGAGCAGATGGTGGCGTAACGCCAGAGACTTAATGCCTCCGGCGGGGATATTTTTACCACAGAGAAGACCGGTTGGCCTCAGAGCTTGCTCAGCAGCGCGCGCGTCGGCCAGGCATCGGCGGGCAGGCCGAGGCGTTTTTGTTCCAGCCTGACGGCGTTTCTTGTGCCCGATCCAAGGATGCCGTCGATTTTGCCGACGTCATGACCGCGTGCTTTCAGCTTTTCCTGTAAAGCCTTCATCTCGGAGTCGGTCAAACCGGTTTCGGGATTGCCCTTGGAAAAGACGGGCGCGCCTGACAGTCGGGTTGCGAAATAGGCGGCGGTGGTCACGTAGACAAAGCTTTGGTTCCATTCAAAATACACCCGAAAATTGGGCAGCGCCATAAAGGCCGGGCCAAAACGACCTTGCGGCAGGATGATGGACGCGGGCAGGCCCGCTTTGGGCAGGGTTCCGCTTTTGGCCTTCACGCCAAGGCGGGCCCAGTCCGAAACCTTTTTTTCAGTCTGCAGTCCGGTTTCAAACCAGTTGAGGTTTTTGGGGACTTTGACCTCGACCAACCAAGGCTCGTTCGCGCGCCACCCGAGGGTTTGCAGCATATGGGCACCTGACAGCAAGGCGTCTGGTGCACTTGTTTTGACGTTAATTTTGCCGTCGCCATTGCCGTCAACGCCGAGTTTAAGGATATCTTCGGGCAGCATTTGCACCATGCCGATTTCTCCGGCCCAGGCCCCGGTCGTGGTGGCCGGGTTGAAATCTCCGCGTTCGTAAAGCTCGAGTGCTGCAAAGATTTGCGGACGGAACAGCGCAGGACGTCGGCAATCATGGGCCAGAGTGATCAGCGCGTTTGCGGTGTTAATGTCGCCCTGAAACGCGCCATAATCGGTTTCGAGCGCCCAGAAAGCCAGGATGACGTTGCGATCAACGCCATAGTCCCGTTCGGCCTTATCAAAGATGTTTTTGTACTTTTTGGCGTTGTTGCGGCCGTGGTCCATGCGGTTTTTGCTGATCACTTTGCCCGCGAATTCGGTAAAGGTGGACTTGAATATCCCCTGTGCGCGATCCCGGCGGATGACGGTTTGATCAAGGGCTGCGGTTTTGAAAAACCGATTGATGGATTGGCGGGAATGGCCCTGGGCTGCGGCCTCTTTTTTGAGGCCTTGCAGGAAAGTGGAAAAATCGCCACCGCAAGTTGCAGCACTTGCGGATTGGGCGAACACGAAAAGCATCGCTGACGCTAAAATTGGAAATCGCATGGGAATCCTCGTTGAATCAAATTTGGCTCAACTTAGCAGGGTCCCGGCGTGGGGCAAGGCAGAGGTTGGCAAAAGAAAACGCCCCGGCGCGGAACCGGGGCGTTCAAATCAGACCTAACTTGGTTGTCTTAGGTCACATCAAACACAAGGGGTGTGATCTGGTTGAACAGCCCGGTATCGCGGAGTTCTGCCATCACCGTCTCTGGGATCGGCTGGTCGACATAGAGCATTGCGATTGCGTCGCCGCCCACATCCGCCCGTCCAAGGGTGAAGTTCGCGATATTGACGCCGTTGCTGCCCATCGTTGCGCCAAGCGCGCCGATGATGCCGGGGACGTCTTTGTTGGTGGTGTAGACCATGTTCTGGCCAATCTCGGCGTCGATATTGATGCCTTTGATTTGGATGAACCGTGGTTTCTTGTCAGAAAACACCGTGCCGGCAATGGACCGCTCGCGGGTGTCGGTGACGACGGTCACTTTGATATAGCCGTCAAACGCGCCCGATTTATCCTGATTGGTGGTCGAAATCTGAATGCCACGTTCCTTGGCAATCACCGGCGCTGACACCATGTTTACGTCCGGGTTGGCCCGTTTCATGATGCCCGCGATGGCCGCGCAATTGAGGGCCTCAAGGTTCATGTCAGACACGACGCCGTCATAAAGGATGTTGATCGCCTTAATCGGCTCATCGGTCAACTGACCTGAGAAGCTGCCGAGATGGCCCGCAAGTTCGACCCAAGGGCCCATAACCTTGGCCTCTTCTGCGGTCACAGACGGCATGTTCAGCGCGTTGGTTACAGCACCTGTCAGCAAATAGTCCGACATTTGTTCGGCAACCTGCAGGGCGACGTTTTCCTGCGCTTCCGTGGTGGCCGCGCCCAGATGCGGGGTGCAAACGACGTTCGGCAGATTGAACAGCACGTTTTCCTTGGCAGGTTCCACTGCAAACACGTCCAGTGCCGCACCTGCGACATGGCCGGATTGCAGCATTTCTGCCAGGGCGTCCTCGTCGATCAAACCACCTCGGGCGCAATTGATGATGCGCACGCCCTTTTTGGTTTTCTCAAGGTTTTCGCGGCTGAGGACATTGCGGGTGCTGTCGGTCAACGGCACATGCAGTGTGATGAAATCGGCGCGCGCCAGCAGGTCATCAAGTTCAACTTTTTCGACACCCATCTTGTCGGCTTTTTCCTGACCGAGGAACGGATCATAGGCGATCACTTTCATTTTCAGGCCACGGGCGCGATCGCAAACGATGCCACCGATGTTTCCGGCTCCGATGACACCCAATGTCTTGTTGGTCAGTTCAGTGCCCATAAATTTCGACTTTTCCCATTTGCCCGCATGGGTCGACGCCGAGGCCTCAGGGATTTGTCGCGCAACCGCAAACATCATCGCAATCGCATGTTCGGCTGTGGTGATCATGTTGCCGAACGGCGTGTTCATGACGATCACACCTTTTTTAGACGCGGCGTCTTTGTCGACATTGTCGGTGCCGATCCCGGCGCGGGCAATGACTTTCAGGTTGTCAGCGTTGGCGAGGATTTTCTCGGTTACTTTGGTGGCCGAGCGGATGGCAAGGCCGTCATATTGACCGATCACTTCGGCCAGTTTGTCCTTGTCCTTGCCGAGGTCTGGTTGGAAATCAACGTCAATTCCACGGTCGCGGAAGATCTGGACAGCGGTTTCGCTAAGCTTGTCGGATACGAGTACTTTAGGTGCCATGATGGACTCCGTTGAATATATGAGCATCCCGCAACTGAGGCGGGATCGGTGTTAGAAGGGGGAACCCCCGCATAACCTGCGGGGGCAAGGATCAGGCAGCTTCGGCCAGCGCGTAGATTTCAGACTGGAAGGCCCATTCGAGCCAGGGCAGCATTGCCTGAACATCCGAAAGTTCGACCGTGCCGCCGCACCAAATGCGCAAGCCCGCAGGGGCATCGCGATAGGCGCCAACATCAAGAGCCGCGTTTTCTGTCTCAAGCCGCTTGGCCACAGCTTTGGCAAATGCAGCCCCATCAGTGATCCGCGGATCGGTGAATTTCAAACATACCGAGGTGTTTGATACCGTCGCCGGGTCATGGGCCAGAAAGTCGATCCAGTCATGCAGCTCAACAAAATCCGCAACCGCTTTGGTGTTGGCGTTTGCGCGCGCGATCAGACTGCTAAGCCCGCCTTGGTCTTTCGCCCAGTTCAGCGAAAACAGGTAATCCTCAACCGCCAGCATCGACGGTGTGTTGATGGTCGCACCAGAGAAAATACCGTCAATCAGCTTGCCACCTTTGGTCAGGCGGAAGATCTTCGGCAATGGCCAGGCCGGGGTATAACTTTCCAACCGCTCGACAGCCCGTGGGCTGAGGATCAGCATCCCGTGCGCCGCTTCGCCACCCAGAACTTTCTGCCAGCTAAAGGTCGTCACATCCAGCTTGTCCCACGGCAGGTCCATAGCGAATGCCGCCGATGTGGCGTCGCAGATGGTCAGACCGTCGCGATCAGCCGGAATGAAATCACCGTTCGGCACGCGCACACCAGAGGTGGTGCCGTTCCATGTGAACACGACATCATTGTCAAAATTAACTTTGGTCAGATCCGGCAGAAATCCATAGTCGGCCTTGTGCTCGGTCACATCCTCAAGCTTCAGTTGCTTGACAACATCCGTGACCCAGCCTGATCCAAAGCTTTCCCAGGCCAACATGTCAACGCCACGCGCGCCCAGCAGTGACCAGAGCGCCATTTCAACGGCACCGGTGTCAGAGGCCGGAACAATACCGATCTTATAATCAGCAGGCACGCCCAGAATTTCACGCGTTGTCTCGATCGCGTCTTTCAGCTTGGCTTTGCCAACAGCCGCGCGATGGGACCGGCCCAAAGCCGCGTCTGACAACGCCTCAAGGCTCCAGGCGGCGGGCTTGGTGCAGGGGCCGGAAGAAAATTGGGGATTCGCCGGACGTGTGTCCGGTCTTGGGGTATTCGCAGTCATGGTATCCTCACAGATAAATGCCCTTCGTTGGGGAAGGGTGTCCCGCTGACCGACCTAAGGGGTGCAAAAGACTGGATCAAGCGGAAAAATCTGTGTATGCGCCGCCTTGTGATCCGAAAGCGACGGTTTTTCCGGCCGCAAGTTTACGATAGGAAACCCAACTGATGTATGTCGCGACACTGCTTAGTTCTCAGGCGGAACCGGTTCTGACCGTTGGTAATGTATTGCCGTATCACAAAGAACTGAACGGGGGCGAGTTCCGCTGGCTGCAAGAAGGTGTTGCCTGCGAATTCCCGATCCCTCAGCGACCTGTGATGGAGAAACGTATCTGGCAACAATTGCAGGACCGGGGCGTCGACCTTGTGATCCAGAACGCCGCAGGACGGCGTAAAAAGATGCTGCTGGCGGATATGGACAGCACCATGATCCAGCAAGAATGCATTGACGAACTGGCAGACGAGGCTGGTGTCGGTGAACGGGTCGCGTCCATCACGGCGCGCGCGATGAATGGCGAGTTGAACTTTGAGGACGCCCTGCGCGAACGCGTTGGCCTGCTGGCGGGCTTGCCGGACTCGGTTATCGACACAGTGCTTGAAACCCGGATCACGGCCATGCCCGGCGGGCCAGAGCTTCTGACCACGATGAAAGATAATGGCGCTTATTGCGCGCTGGTCTCAGGCGGGTTCACGGATTTCACCGAAAGCGTCGCACGCGCGCTGGGCTTTGATGAAAATCGCGCCAACAGGCTTGAGATCGTCGATGGTGCCCTGACAGGCCGTGTGATCCCTCCGATTTTGGGTCGCGAAGCCAAGGTTGAAGCGCTCAAAGACATCACGGCTCGCTTGGGCATAACTTGCGACGATGTGATTGCCGTTGGCGATGGCGCGAACGATTTGGGGATGCTCGATCTTGCGGGCTCGGGCGTGGCACTTCACGCAAAACCCGCCGTCGCAGCCGCCTGTGACATCCGAATAAACTATGGCGATCTGACTGCGCTTTTGTTTGTGCAAGGGTATTCACGGGATGAATTTGTGCCACCATCAAAGCTGATGGCTCCGGCCTGACACCCCTCTCACATTCTTGGTGGCGCAAATATCCTGGGGGTTCGGGGGCAAGGCCCCCGGCTATGGCGGCAGGCAACGCCCCAAGCGGCCATGTCCGGCGAAGTCATTGAGTATTTGCGCAATAGAGACGCCATGAACGGTCCTTTTCAGCCCTTCAGCCCGCAAACCCCGCGCAGAACCAAATCGGCAACCAAATCGGCATAAGCTTCCCGGCTAAGCCCCTTGCCCGGGCGGTGCCACATGTAAAACCAGTTCACCATGCCAAACAGGGTCATTGTGATGGGCGTCAACTTTTCAGGCTGAGCGGCATAAAGTTCGGGCGTTACCGCCTCTAAAGCATCCGCGACCATTGTCACCATCTGCTTTTGCAAATCCGCAAGCACGGCGCGTTCTGCGTCTGGAAGGGACGCCATCGCATCCGCCTGAACTTTGTGTTGCGCGTCGGCATTGCGATAAGCGATCAGGATGGCGCGAATAATCTGGCGCAGGTTTTCCTCTTCATCAGGGCCGGCCCGATCGACCGCCGCAACCTTGTCCCGCAAATCTGTCAGGTGGGTGCGAACAATGTCGAACAACAACGCGTCCTTGCTGTCATAATAATGATAGATCAACGCTTTGGACACGCCACAGGCCGCCGCCAATTGGTTCATGGACGAGCGGTCAAACCCGTGTTCGGCAAAGAACCCCGCCGCCTGTGTCAGGATGGCGAGGCGTTTTTCCTCGTGATCGCGGGCAATCGTGCGCGCCATTAGTTTTTGGGCCGGTTGTCAATCAGGCGCACAGCTTTGCCTTCCGAACGGGCCACATCACCCGGCGGGTTCGCGCGAACCTCGGCGCTGATGCCAACAGTTTGTTTGATGCGCGACGACAAAAGTTTGGCCGAGTCCTCACGGATAGTCTTGGCCGCACCCGCGATTGTGCCCTCAACATGAACGATCATATGATCCATCCGCCCTTTGCGGATCAGTTCGATCTGAAAATGCGGCGCGAGGGTGTCGATGGTCATCAGTTGTTCTTCGATCTGCGTCGGAAAGACGTTCACGCCTCTCAGAATGATCATGTCGTCGGACCGCCCGGTGATCTTTTCCATCCGCCGCATTGAGCGCGCCGTGCCGGGCAAAAGTCGGGTCAGATCACGGGTGCGGTAGCGAACAATCGGAAACGCTTCTTTTGAAAGCGAGGTAAACACCAGCTCGCCCAACTCACCATCCTCAACCGGCGCGCCGGTCTCGGGGTCAACGATTTCGGGATAGAAATGATCTTCCCAAATGTGCAGGCCATCCTTGGTCTCGACGCATTCATTGGCGACACCGGGGCCCATGACTTCGGAGAGGCCATAGATGTCCACCGCGTGCATATCAAAGGCCTGTTCCACCTCTTGGCGCATCGCGTTGGTCCACGGCTCGGCCCCAAATATGCCGACCTTGAGCGGGCTTTCCCGAGGGTCGAACCCTTGTTTGTTATACTCGTCAAGGATCGACAGCATGTAAGACGGGGTCACAGTAATCCCATCGGCGCGGAAATCTTCAATCAAACGCACTTGGCGCGGGGTCATGCCACCCGAAACTGGCACGGTGGACAGCCCCAGCGCGTCAGCCCCAAGATGAATGCCAAGACCGCCGGTGAACAGGCCATACCCATAAGCGTTGTGCAGGATATCACCGGGTTTCAGGCCTGAGGCCCGCAGCGACCGCGCAACAACTTCGCCCCAGACGGCGAGGTCGTTCTTGGTATAGCCAACAACAGTGGGCTGGCCGGTGGTGCCTGACGATGCATGAATACGCGCCACTTGCTCGCGCGGAACCGCAAACATGTTAAACGGATAGTTGTCCCGCAAATCCTGTTTGACGGTAAACGGAAACTTCTGCAGGTCGGATAAAGACTTCAGGTCGTCCGGGTGCACGCCCGCGGCATCAAACGACGCCTTATAGTGTGGCACGTTTTCATACGCATGTTTCAGCGACCATTTCATGCGTTCAA
>Ga0316204_10006392_pt1 | contig 18183 bp, 17 predicted proteins | sample 6monrhotite_MG_2_FD_205661 | JGI IMG/M metagenome (GOLD analysis project Ga0316204, IMG submission 205661) | Microbial mat bacterial communities from mineral coupon in-situ incubated in ocean water Damariscotta River, Maine, United States -... | ecosystem: Environmental > Aquatic > Marine >... | reverse complement strand
TCCATTAGATGGAGGAGTATAACTTGGAGTAGTACGATTATAGGTAGGTCTACTTCGATTTACTGCTGGTCTAGTCTGACGTTGAGGCTGAGTTCTCTGCTGCTGACGCTGAGGTTGAGTTCTCGTTTGTTGCCTAGGTTGATTGTATGTATTATTCTGCCTTGGACGAGTATAAGTAGTACGAGGCTGTGTTTCTTGCCTTGGAGTGGTAACAACCTTTTTAGGTGTTGTAGAAGGCGTGGTAGAAGGTGTAGGCCTTACTGTTCTCTGAGGTCTAGAATAAGTACTCACATTTTTTTCAGTTTGATACTTCTGAGGTGTAGTTCTTACTGCTCTTTGTTGAGTAGAAGTATTGGTTCCTCCATTCGGTTTTAATGTACTAGGATTAGTAGCAGTTCTAGTAGGTCTAGTTATTGTAGGATTTGGAGTAGCACTCTTCTCACTAGAAAGTCTTGGAGTTCCAGAAGGTCTAGTAGGTCTACTTTGATTACTGTTATAGGTATTAGATCCTTTATCTCCTCTAGGAGTATTATAATACCTACGATTAGTATTATTGTTGTATTCAGTGCCATTATATTGGTTGCCATTGTTATAACCGTTTACAAAACCTTGGTTATAACCAGAATTGTATAGGTTTCCACCCCAACCCCAAGAGTTATAAGGGTTGAAATAAGGGTTTCCCCATCTATTTCCATAACGATAATTGTTATAAGGATTCCATGGATCATATATTGGTGGGCAGTAACCATAACCGAAGTTAGAATAACCTACACCTAATCCAAGGCCAACACCAACACCTACATTCCATCCACTCCATGAATTCCATCCAACATTTACACCAGTTCTAGGTACAAAAGGATCCCAAAAGATATTATTGCCATATACAGTTGGTGTAAAAAAGAAAGGGTCTTGAGTATATAAAATTCTATCTCTTTGATAAGGATTGTATGTATTAAAACTTCTTACTGGAGAATTAATTTGTTGTAATGTCTGTGCATATTCTTCATCATAATATTCCTCTTGATACTCTCCTTGATTTTGAGCATACTCATTTTGATTGGGCTGAGTATTCTCATCTTGTTCAGCCTGAGTGTAACGATTTCTATATAAGCTCTGGGGGTAATCTTCAGCTTTATCTTCTTTAGCATACCGATTTTCGTAACTGCCATCATACTGGATGTTATCCGTTTTATTGAAATCCTCTCTAGGGTCTTTTTGCACTTGGTTTACAGGATCGTTATTAGGGCTGTAGTAGGTATCGTCATAAGCATATGGGGTATAAGATGCACAGCTAAATAATAGTAAACTAACTGCTGTGATGACGACTGAAGTGTATATTGTTTTCATAACTCTTTTTTTATCGGTGAACTTCCTACATTCAAAAAGGCTTAAATGGATACTTTTGTTTGCAAGAATTAATTTTTTAAAACAAATTTTATACCACGATTCATGGCAAAGGGATTTACGACAAGAGAAGAGGATTATTCTCAATGGTACAATGAGATAGTTAATCGAGCGGATTTAGCTGAGCATTCGGCAGTTAGAGGCTGTATGGTGATCAAACCTTATGGTTATGCTATATGGGAAAAAATGCAGCAACAATTGGATAAAATGTTCAAAGAAACAGGGCATTCAAATGCTTATTTTCCGCTTTTTGTTCCTAAAAGTTTATTCGAAGCAGAGGAAAAAAATGCTGAAGGTTTTGCTAAAGAGTGTGCAGTAGTTACTCATTATCGATTAAAAACGGATGAAGAGAACGAGGGGAAATTAATAGTTGATCCTGAAGCTAAGCTGGAAGAAGAATTGATTGTTAGACCTACGAGTGAGGCAATTATTTGGAATACATATAAAGGTTGGATACAATCATATAGAGATTTGCCGATATTGGTTAATCAATGGGCCAATGTAGTTCGTTGGGAAATGAGAACAAGGCTATTTTTGAGAACAGCAGAATTCCTTTGGCAAGAGGGACATACAGCACATGCTACTAGGGAAGAGGCAGTAGAAGAGACCAAAACAATGTTGAGAGTATATGCTGAGTTTGCTGAAACATTTATGGCTATGTCTGTAATTAAAGGAGTGAAATCTGAAAGTGAGCGTTTTGCGGGGGCTGAAGATACCTACTGTATAGAAGCTTTAATGCAGGATGGGAAGGCTTTGCAAGCCGGAACCTCACACTTTTTAGGTCAAAATTTTGCCAAAGCGTTTGATGTGAAATTTGCTACCAATGAAGGAAAACAAGAATATGTATGGGCTACTTCTTGGGGTGTCTCTACTAGATTGATGGGAGCCTTAATTATGACACATTCAGATGACAATGGCTTAGTATTGCCTCCAAATTTAGCACCTTATCAGGTTGCTATGGTGCCTATTTATAAAGGAGATGAACAAAGAGAGGCTGTAGTTAGTCGATTAAAAGAAATTAAGAAAGAGCTAGAAGCAAATGGAATATCTGTAAAATTAGATGATAGAGATTCGCATAAACCAGGATGGAAATTTGCTGAGTATGAATTTAAGGGAGTTCCAATTCGATTGGCAATGGGAATGAGAGATCTTGAAGCAGGAAACATAGAATTAGCAAGAAGAGATACCTTAGAAAAGAAAATTTATGAGCAGGCTGATCTTGCAAATAAAGTAAGCCATCTACTAGAAAATATTCAGGAAAACCTTTATACCAGAGCAAGCGATTTTAGAGAAGAGAACTCTCATGTAGCCAACAGCTATGATGAATTTAAAGAAATCATTAATGAACAAGGAGGCTTTGTTTATGCACATTGGGATGGAACTGCTGAAACAGAAGACAAGATAAAGAAGGAAACCAAAGCAACGATTCGATGTATCCCAGCTGCAGATAAAGTAGAAAGTGGAAGCTGTATTGTAAGTGGTAAACCTTCAGCACAGAGAGTAGTTTTTGCTAAGGCATATTAAATTTAATAGAATGAGTGATTTTCAAAAAATAGTAGCTACAGTAAAAAATAAAGCTTCCATTAAGCAGAAGATTTATCGCAATATTTTAGAAGTATTTGAAAACTTTAAGAGTACATCTGAGCAATTAATCAAGGATCTTGAAAAAGAAGAGAAATCTTTCGATGAAGGGGTGAAACTTTCTTTTATAGAAAAAGGTGAATTTGAATTTCAGTTAAAAATTGGAGGGGATATATTGCTCTTTCACATGCACTCTAATGTATTTGATTTTGATAAATCACATCAGATATGGAAAACATCTTATACTAAAGAAGATTCAAGTAGAAGTTTCTGTGGGATGATCAATATCTATAACTTTTTGGCTGATTCTTTAAAGTATAACCGCTATGATGATATTGGGTATTTAATAGGTAGAGTATTTGTGAATAAGGAGAAACATTTTTTTGTTGAGGGGAAACGTCAGTTGAATTATATTCATAATGATTTTGTGAATGAAACGATAGATCAAGCTTGTATTAAAGATATCGTTCAGCAAGCAATACTTTATTCTATGGACTTCGATTTATTTACCCCACCGTACCAGCATGTCCAAGAGTTATCTGTAGGGCAATTGTTGCATGAGGCTTCGGGCATGCGGGTGAAAACTGGTAAAAGGGTAGGCTATAAATTCAGTTTTGAAGAGTAGTTAACTCTATATATTAAAGAATAGAGAGTAATTTCTCCTTTAGGTAAGTCCAGTCCCAATCATTGCTTCCATAAAAACAACCGTCGTAAGCATAGGATAGTTTTAGGTTGTAAAAAATACAGCAGGCGATAAAAGCATAGAAAAGGTAGAAGTTAACTTTCTTAGTGTTATTATTTCGTTCTATTGCTATAGCTAAAGGGATACTAAATAAACTGAAGTATTCCACATAATTTCTTCCTCCAAGTGCACAACCAAATGCCCAATCCCACCAGCATGATAGCACATAGGTAAGGCTAAGAAATAACAGTAACAAATAAATGGAATTTGAATCTTTTTTCAAACTTGTTCTGAAGAGAGAAAAGAGGATTATTATAAAAATTGGAGTGTAAATAAACAAACTGTTTTTAGCTGCAAAAAGGGTTTTTATGATTTCAGGATGGCTCCAGTTAAAGCTTTCATCACCATAGGAATAATAGAAGAAAGAACCACTCAAATAATTCCAATAAAGCATTTGTGGAAGAAGTATAATGACTATTCCAATAGTGATGCTTAGGATTGACTTCCAATTTAAGATCTCTTTTAAATGATTTCTGTTATCAGTATTTAGGTTTAGGAACAAAAGGGAAGAGAGAAACAAAATATTAATGGGACGAACCATAAGAATTATGCCTGCTATCAGTCCTAAAAGAAAAAAATGTTTTAGCTGAATAACAACTTGATTTTTTAGAGTGTTAGCTAAATAAAGAAAGGAACAGAATAAGAAAAAAGAATATACATGTGACATGCCAGTTTCATCAATCCCATAGTAATAGAGATTGGTGCCAACAAGCAATATTGTAACAGTAATTAGGGATGTTTTAAAAGAGAAGCGGCTTTTAAGAAATTGGAAAAGGAAAAATAAGCCCAAGAAAAGGTAGGTAGCAGCGGCAAGATTAATGGCCCAATGATAAATTGGAGAGAAGCCATTTGCTTGCATTCCTATAGTAGAAGCAACAATATCTGCTGCTAGGTAGAAAGGTAACTGTAATAGAGCAACTCCATAGGTATATTTGGTCTCTATTTTGACTTTATCTTCGCTTAAGAAGAAACCTTTTCCTGTTCTTTCTACAATTGAATCAGGAAGGTTGTTGCCATTTAGATTGTACTTTAAAGTAGCTGGTAAATAAATATAATAACCAGCTTTATCACTCCATATCTCACTATGATAGTTGAAGTAACCTGATTTTGAGTGTTTATTAAACGCCAAGAAGATGAGTATACCATAAAGGCAGATCATTAAAATTTTACTGACCTTGCTGAGTTGATTCACTTTTCGAATATAGTTGTTAGTGTTATGTATTGATAATCAGTCAATCTATCTACCTTTGCAGGTAAATTGTTAGCACGAATATACAGGAATAAAAAAAATATATTTTTTGCTTCATTAGAATTTAAAAATCTATTACATTTGCACTCCTAATTTTTAGGAACATAATACGGTCCGTTCGTCTAGGGGTTAGGACGCCAGGTTTTCATCCTGGTAACAGGGGTTCGATTCCCCTACGGACTGCAAAATAAAAATAAAAATGGCGAATCATAAGTCAGCGTTAAAACGCATCAGACAAACAACAAAAAGAAATTTGCATAATCGTTATTATGCAAAAACAACTCGTAATGCAATTGCAAGTTTAAGAGAGTCTGAAAACAAGAAAGAAGCTCAAGACAGTTTGCCAAAAGTGGTAAGCATGATCGATAGATTGGCTAAAAGAAACATTATTCACAAAAAGAAGGCTGCTAACTTAAAATCTAAGTTGACAAAGCACGTTGCCGCTCTTTAAGAAGAACTGAGAACTATGAAAAGCCGTTTTGATTATCAAGACGGCTTTTTTTATGTTCAATCGCTAAGAATAAAGGCATTCCCTTCAACAGTCTTTAACTGTTGTCCTTCCTTTTCCTCAGAAAGTACTCTAGCTTTCACTTCTTTTACATCAAAAACTTCATTGATTGTTTTTACAGCCCCAGCAGGAATGTCTTTTTCAATAAAAAGATTCATCAACTCTTCTCTATTGCACCCTCGAATTTTCTTCTCAAGCAGAATAGCTAGTGCTTTTCGATGTTGAACCCTACTTTGATTATCCATGAATCGGTCATCTTCGAGCAGTTGTGTAACTTTTAACACATTGCACAACTTTTCAAATTGAACAGTAGAGGCTATGGCTAAAACAATTTGTTTTCCATCTTTACACGAAAAAAACTCGCCATAAGGAGCTATGTTAGGGTGTAAAGTGCCCATAGGTTCTGCAATGTATTGAGTCATTAAAAAGTTTGTAGCTTGATTGGCTAAGGATGAGACGGCTGCATCAAGTAACGATACTGACACCTTGATTGCCTTTTTCTCTTGTTGTTGTTTCAGCATAGCTAGCAGAATACCTTCTTTCAACTGGTGTGCCGCTAATAGGTCAATTAAGGCAACAGGCATCTTGCATAACTCCCCATTCTGGGTGCCATTCATTGAAAGAAAGCCACTTTCAGCTTGCAGTACAATGTCGTAAGCTACTCTTTTCGATGTTCCAAAACCAGTTATTTCTCCATAGATCAATTTTGGGTTGATAAGCTTTAGGCTTTTATAGTCAAGGCCAAGTTTTTCAGCATCTCCTGCTTTAAAATTGACAATAACCACATCTGCAGCCTTTGCAAATTGCTTGGCCTTTTCTATACCATCAACTTCTTTCAGGTTCAGTAGAATAGACTGCTTACCAAAGTTTACACTACTATAATAAGCTGAAAAAGGATGATTTCTATCTTCTGATGCTAATTTCCAGGACCGTGTCACATCACCTCCGGCTTTCTTGTTCTCAATTTTTAAAACTTCAGCTCCCAATTCAGCAAAGAACATTCCTACGGAAGGCCCAGCTAAAACTGAGGCAAATTCAACCACTTTTAAGCCTTTAAAGAAGTCTTTCATTTTACCGCAGTTATAATTCCATATTTCCAAAGTCCATTTTTCAAAGAACTTTGTAAGTGATAACACATTTTGGTGTTGGCTTCTTGTGTTGAGGAAAAGGGTTTTCCAATTAAACGATGGTATCTATTATAGGCAACTGCAGCATAATAAAACCTTCTTAGCCTTTTAATGGAAGGTCGAATTTCTTGGGTATAATCTTCACATTGGTAGCTTGAGAATTGAAGTTCTGCTAGATTGCTGAGGTATTGCTCCTCAGTATCTAAAGATTCTACTTTGCAACCGTGAAAGGCATTGGTGTACAAAGAGTCGAATTCAGCAGGGCTCAGTTCAGCTTTTGCTTGAAGGTTTTCTGCAAGCACTAACTTTCCACCAACTTTCAGTAATCGATATGCTTCTTCTAAAAACCCAATCTTAGGTTCGGCATAACAGATGCTTTCCATTCCCGTGATTACATCAAAACTCTCATTGGCAAATGAGGTAGCCATAAAGTCCATTACTTCAAATTGGCAAAGGTGTTCTACACCAGCTTGTTTTGCATTTTCTCTAGCTTTTTCAGCTTGATGAGGAGTGAGAGTAATTCCAGTCACATGGCAATCGAAATTTTTAGCAAAGAAGATTGCAGTTCCACCAACACCACAACCAGCATCCAATACTTTCGACTCACCATTCAATTGAGCCTTTTCCGCCATTTCCCAGTTAAGGTTGATTAATGCCTCTCCTAAATTTTTAGTTCCCTTTTTCCAAAGCCCTAAATTTAGCTGCATATTTTTATCCATTCCCCATGCATCGCGGTAAGCATTGTTGCATTCTTCGTAGTACTGAACAATTTCTTCTCTGTTTTTTGTGCCCTTCAATTCAATAAACTTTTTGGATTGTGTTACTTTGGAATTGTTATTGCAAATCTAATTATTGATTAATTACCCATAAGCCCAAATTCTATGAAGTATTTTTTGATCCTATTTCTTTCAATTACCACAATCTATTCATGCAAACCAAAAGAACAAGTAATGAAGGAGGAAGTGCCTAAAGAAGAAATGAAAGAAGAGGTAGCGAAAGAAGAAGTTGTAAAGAAAGAGTTAAAATTTGAGGACGAAGTGTCTAAAGCTCCTTCGCTTGAAGATCTTTCTGCGAATGAGAGAAAGAGTTATCAATTGATTCAGGAAGAAATGGCGGCTTCTGTTTTTGCACAAATTCGAAGAACACCTTGTTTTGGAAGATGCCCAACCTATACTTTAACGGTACATTTCAGTGGAGATGTTGAATACAATGGGGAACGAAATGTTAGTAAAATAGGTAGGTATAAAACCAAGGTAGAGCAAGAAGTATTGTCAAAGTTGATCAGAAGAGCTGAAGATATCAATTTCTTTTATTTAAAGTATTTCTACGACAATGAAAATGTAACTGACCTACCCTCTACCATTACTACAATAAGAAGTACTAAAGAACTGAAGACGATAGTAAGTAGGGTAGGAGAACCAAACGACCTTAGAGCATTTAATAAATACTTTGATGAACTCTTTGAGAATCTAGATTGGAAGAAGGTAGAAGAAGGAGAAAATGAGTAGTATTAAAGTAGGAGATTGCATACCGACATTTAAACTCAAAAATCAGGATGGAGAATGGACTGTTATTTCTCCTCAGGATGGAAAGAAAAGGGTACTCTATTTCTATCCCAAGAACAATACTCCTAAATGCAATGAACAGGCCTGTAGCTTTCGAGACTGGCAAGATGATTTTTTAGAACAAGGTTATGAGGTAATTGGAATTAGCCTAGACTCTCCTAATTCACATTTAAAGTTCAAGGCCAAATACAATTTAAACTTTACACTCTTAAGCGACCCTAAAGGTAAGGTGAGGAGTTTATTTGATGCAACTACTTTCTTAGGACTTTTGCCTGCTCGAAAAACCTTTTTAATTAATGAGAAAGGTGAAGTAATACTAGTTTATGATGCTTTGTTTGAAGGGAGAGAGCATGTGCAGGAAATGTTGGAGTTTTTGAAAAAGTAAAACTCAAATTACTTTTCTTCCGTAATATTCAATTGATTACATTTAGTTCAAAGAAAATAAGATGAAAGGAATAGTATTTACTGAGTTTTTAGAGATGGTAGAGCAGGAGTTTGGTTTGTTAGTTGCTGATAAAATTGTAACTGAATCTAAGCTTGAATCAGGAGGAGTATATACTGCTGTTGGAACTTATAATCATGCTGAAATGGTTCAATTAGTAACTCGGTTGAGTGAAGAGACCAAAACTCCAATTAATAGTCTATTGTTGGCTTATGGAGAATATTTTTTTAAAGTCTTGGCCGATAGTTATCCAAGCTTTTTTGAAGGGGTACCAACTGCATTTTCCTTTTTATCTAGCATAGAAAATTATATTCATGTAGAAGTGCTAAAGCTATACCCTGACGCTGAATTACCTCGATTCGATATCTCACAACCTTCAGAGAAGGTACTTGAAATGGTTTATCATTCTGAACGAAAAATGGCCGCTTTTGCAAGGGGATTACTTAATTCATCAATAAAATTCTTTGATGAAGAGATTGCCATTTTGAGTGAAGATTTTTCTGGTGACGGAAGTAGAGTAAAATTTACATTGATCAAATCATGAACCAAGAAACGGAAGCGTTAAAACGTATGTTGGAGCGTGAGAGGAAGGCACGCAAGGCTTCTGAGAAGATTCTGGAAGAAAAATCATTGGAGCTCTTTAAAACCAATGAAGAGTTAAAAAAACTCAATAATTCTTTAGAAAATAGATACAGTCATATTGTAGAACAAGCGAATGATATTATCTATAGAGGAAACGAGCAAGGTTATTGCACTTTTGTAAATTCTGTTGTGGGGAGAATATTAGGTTTTACACCTCAAGAACTAACAGGAAGACATTTTACTGAGATAGTTCATCCAATTGATAAAAAGGGGATTACTTCATTTTATGGTGAACAATTTGCCCAGAAAATTGAGAGTACTTATTGTGAATTTAAGGTTTTAACCAAGAAGAAAGAAATGAAGTGGTTAGGACAAAACGTAAGTCTAATTATTGAAAATGATAAAGTAATTGGGATATCTGCTGTAGCGAGGGATATTACACTTCAAAAACAAGCTGAGGAGGAAGTAAGAAGAAATGAAGAGAAATATCGTAGTATTATTGATAATATGGAACTTGGGCTGTTGGAAGTTGACCTAGAAGGCAAAGCTGTTTCTTCTAATTCACGCTTTAAGAAATTAACAGGGTTTTCTGAAGAAGATATACTAGGGAAAAATCCTTCTGAAATATTGATGGATAAGGCTTCAAGAGAATTAATAGAAATTAAACATCAAGAAAGAAAGAGGGGAGAGTCAAGTGTATATGAGGTTAAGGGGAAAAAGAAAGATGGGGAATTGGTTTGGTTGATGATTTCTGGAGCTCCTAGATATGACAAGCAAGGAAATATAGTAGGTTCCATAGGTATTCATATGGACATTACTCAGCAAAAGAGATTATTAAATCAGTTAAAAGCTGCTAAGGCTTTAGCTGAAGAATCATCTAAAGCCAAAGAAACTTTTTTGGCACATATGAGTCATGAAATTAGAACACCTCTAAATTCAGTTTTAGGAATGACTCATCTTCTTCAAGACACAAATCCAACCGATGAGCAAAAAGATTACCTTGAAACCATTAAGTATTCTTCAGAAATCTTATTGAATATCATTAGTGACATTCTCGACATCTCAAAAATAGAAGCAGGTGAAGCAGAATTTCATGAGTCTACCTTCGACTTGAAAGGATTAGTGCATGCCCAGCAAAAAACTTTTGCTTTTCGAATGGCTGAGAAGGGAGTTGATGTACTCTTGAATTGGGATGAGAGCATCACTACCAAGTTGATTGGTGACAAGATGTTTATCAATCAAATTTTGATGAATCTATTGGGTAACGCATCAAAATTTACTAATGAAGGTTTAATTAGAATTGTAGTTAAGAAGGTTAAGGAAACAGTAGATCATACCTTTATTGAATTTGCAGTAATGGATACAGGAATAGGGATAGAAGAGAAACAATTATCTAATATTTTTGACAGTTTTAAGCAAGCAGATCAAAATACTGGATTCACATATGGTGGAACAGGTTTAGGCTTATCAATAGCTAAGCATTTAGTGGCACTTCATGGGGGAGAGATAGCAGTGAAAAGTAAAATCAATGAAGGGACTGTGTTTACTATTTCAATTCCTTTTAAGAATTCTACAGAGCCTATAAAATCTCATAGTAATGGTGAGAAAAAGAAAGAATTACCTACTAAAAAATTGAAAGGAGTTAAGGTGTTAGTGGCTGAGGATAATTTAATGAATCAGAAGTTTCTATCTAAAGTATTAGAAAAATTAGAAGTAGAATATACACTTTGCGATAATGGAGAAATAGCACTAGCAGCAGCGAAGAAAGAAGTGTACGATTTAGTTTTGATGGACATTCAAATGCCGAAAATGGATGGTTATCAAACGGCACTGGAGATTCGAAAACTAAACAACCAGAATAAAGAGGCACCTATTATTGCCTTAACTGCATCAGCATTGGTAGATGAACGAAATAAGGTTTTGGAAGTTGGTATGAACGAACATTTATCGAAACCCTTTTCACCTGATCAGTTGAAAGAAGTAATTGAGTTACTATTGTTTAATGAGGTAGATTCCAATCAAATGTTTCCATTGGATGACGAATACCTTCATACATTTTATGGAGAGGATGAAGGATTTAAGATTGAGATGTTTACGCTGTTTCTAAATAATTGTGGGGATGAAATAAAACAATTAGAAGAGGCGATTAAGCAAAACGAACACCAAAGGGTATATCAAATTGCTCATAAAAACAAATCTTCCTTTTTAATGGTAGGCTTGGGCGATTTGGAGACTAAACTTCAGGAAATAGAAGGTCTGGCTAGAGAGAAAAATGATAATTATAAGGCTGTTTTTGCAGAGCTAATGGAATTGCTACCCTTAGCCTTAGTAGCTGTTGACAATGAATTAAATCAATTAAAAGAAAAAGCATGAGGTGTTTAATTGTAGACGATGAAGAAATGTCGAGAGCAAACCTAGAACGTTTGTGCAGCAAGGTTGAAGGTGTTGAAGTAGTTGCAATTTGTGAAGATGGTATGCAGGCGATAGCTGAGCTTGAGAAGAATCAAGTAGACCTTCTTTTTTTAGACATAGAAATGCCTGATTTAACAGGAATGGAAATGGTGAAGAGTCTAGATAATCTGCCTCAAATTATATTTACTACCAACAGAGCAGATTTTGCTTTAGAAGCTTTTGAATACGATGTAACAGATTATGTAACCAAACCTATAATGCTTCCTCGTTTGATTAAGGCTGTTAATAAAGCAAAAGGACGATTAAAGTCTAAGGTTATTCCAACAGAAGAGAAGGACATGTTCATTCGCAGTAATGGGAAGTTGGTAAAATTGAAATACGAAGAAATTTTGTTCATAGAAACCATGGATGATTATTTAGTTTTTCATACTGAAGCAGGAGCAAGGCATATTATTCATTCTAGCTTAAAAAAGATGGATGAAAAATTACAAGGAATGAATTTCTTAAAAGTACACCGTTCCTTCATCATAAACCTGAAGAAGATTTCTAGCATAGAAGATACTCATGTGCTCATTGAAAAAAAGGTAATTCCAGTTAGTAGGGCTCATCGGTCCATTTTATTGGAAAAAGTGAATTTATTGTAATAACGCAGCAACTCTAAACCAAAAACCGAGGGATTCCTTCCAAACTCCGAAAAGCTACTTTTCTAATTAAGGGATAAATCTACTTTCACTATAGATTTAAAACCCCACAAAATGAAAGTATTAATCGCAGAAGATCAGCCAATGGTGTTAAAAACCATTGCTTACAAACTTCAAAAGTCAGGCTACGAGACAATAGGAGCTATTGATGGCATGCAAGCTAAAGAATTCTTTGATATTGAGAAACCCGACCTGGTAATAGCTGATATCATGATGCCTTTTGTTAGTGGTTTCGAATTAATTCAATACATCAGAGGAAAATGTGAATCCTGTATTCCCATCATTATTTTATCAGGAGTAGGGAATGAAAATAAGATTGTTGAAGCTTTCGAATTAGGTGCAGATGATTTTATGACAAAGCCTTTTAATCCAGGAGAATTGGTAGCTCGGACGAAGCGTTTGTTGAAATGATTCGATTAATACTTCCCATTCTTTTGGTGTTGAGTTTAAACACTCTTTCTGCCCAAACTCAAGATAGTTTATTAACCCAAGCTAAGACCTTTGCATATAATGGTAATTATGAGCAAAGCATTACTATCTTAAAAGAACTAAATGATATAGAAGCACAACAGTTGCTGGCTAGAGTGTACGCTTGGTCACATCAATATGAGAAAAGTTTAATGCTTTGTAAGCAGTTGAATGTCGATTTTCCTGAGGTAGTAAGTAACTACCACATAGCAGCCACCACTGCCCTGTGGGGTGGGCAGTGGGCGGTTTGCTCTCAGGAGGCGGAAAAAGGAATTGCCTTGGGGGGGGATCCTTTGGTCTTTGGAATACTTCAGTTAAAAGCATTGATGAATGCTAAGAAGATAATAGATGCAGAAAAAAAGTGTCTAATATTAATGACGCAATATCCTAGAAATGATGAGCTGAAGGCTTTGTATGAAGAAATTCGAAAAAAACAGTTCCAAAAAGAACTTTTGGTAAATCATACCCAAGATCATTTTACCTTGGATAGTAGCAGATGGAAGAGCACTTCAGTGATTCTAAAAAACAAAACTAAATACGGACCTGTGTTATTATCGGCAAATCATTCTAAACGATTTGATTTAACAGGCTTACAAGGAGAATTAGAATTTTATCCTAAAATTGATTCTAACTATTACGCTTATCTTGACTTAGGTTTCTCTTCTTCAGTCTTATTTCCGAACTTCAGGAATGGGATATCCGTATTCAGAACATTCAACAAAGGATTTGAAGCAGAATTGGGATATCGTAACTTACATTTTAAGGAAGCAGGAAATGTATGGTTCTACCTTGGCTCTGTGACAAAATATTTTGGAAACAATACACTTACTTATCGATTTACTTCTATTCACAGCCCTGATGGAAAAAGTGCAACACATGGTTTAAAATTAACACATTACTTAGATGATGCTTTGAGTTATGTTTCAGTAGAATTGGGTAGTGGGACAAATGCGAGAGATTACCAAGCTTATAGTTCTTTTAAGCCTTTCTCTAACATCAATTCTCGCAGAATACAAATAGATTATAAACAACAATTGACTTATCGTATGGCAGTTCGATTAAGTGGAGCTTATGAAAAGGCGTTATACATCGGAGATCGAGAAGGTGAACGCTGGACATGGGGACTTGGATTAAACGTACAATTTTAATGGAAGGCGTATTGGACATATTGACCCTTCAATTACCTTTTTCAACGGAATCGGTGAAAAATGGAATTCTGAATGAGCCTAAGTTAATTTTCATTTGGTGTCTTATCTTCTCTTTTATTATTGCTACTGTAGTAATATTATTTCGTGCACTCCATCATCGTAGCGAAAAGAATAAGGTAATTGTAAGAAGGAAACTACTCAATGAACGTTTTTACAATTATCTTTCAGAACTAGCTAGTGGAAATTATGAAGACAAGGCACTAGAGTTAATGGCAGCTGATAAAGAAACTACACTTGCCCTTACGAAAGAAGATATCAATCAAACTTTTCATAGATCTACATTGCTAAAAGAATTGTTGAGTTTGCATCGAAACTTGGCAGGCGAATCAGCTTATAAATTGAGAGAAGTTTATTTAACATTGGGTTTCAAAGAAGAGTCTTTGAAAAAGCTCAAAAATCGTTCGTGGAGAAAAAGAATTCAAGGAATACAAGAACTTAAGCAGATGGATATCAAAGATGGTTATACTCCTTTGTTCGAGTTGATCAATGATAAGAATCGTGTTGTACGTTTAGAAGCAATTTTGGCTCGTATGAAAATGGATACAGATCCGCTTTCTTTATTCAATCAGTTACAGGAAGAATTAACCGATTGGGAGCAATTAAGGATCCACAATTTGCTTAGAAGGTTTCCATTGGAAGAGATGCCAAGTTTTATACCTTACTTACATCATCCATTAGATTCAGTACAGCAGTTTAGCATCAAAATGGTAGCTGTGTTCAATCAGGTAGCAGCTGAGAGTATTTTATTAGAAAAGTTAGGAGCTGAAGGAAATACATTAAACATTTGCATAGTAGAAAGTTTGGCGGTGATTGGTTCGGAGAATTCTGTAAAGCACATTCACCAACATTTTGATGCAGCCTCATCTAAATTAAAAGTAACTATGATTAAAACCTTATTGAGCATTTCAGGAGAAGAGGAGCTTGCATTTTTTGCGCATCAGCTAGATATTGATTCGTACGATGTTCAGCTTGCTTCAGCCAAAGCCCTAGTTCGTTTAGGAGAGAAAGGTGGAGAAGCATTGGAAGAAAATTTAATTACTGCAGAGCGCAATACTGAGAAACAAAATATGATTGATCACGCTAAACAATGGACCAACCGATAAAGCCATGGATGCATTTTTAGAATACACCTTTACATTCTTTCAATACGGCATCTTTTTTTATTGTGCCACAGTGTTACTCTCTTATTTGGTGATAGGAATCGTTTCAGCCAATGTGGTTATCAAGTATCGGCAAGAAAGAGATTTAACGGATTACAGAGAAATATTGGCTTCCCCTTTGGTTCCTTCCATTTCCATTATTGCGCCTGCTTACAATGAAGGTGTAACTATTACCGACAATATTCGCTCATTGCTTTCAATGCATTACAGTAAACTCACTGTAATTATTGTGAATGATGGAAGTAAAGATGATACCCGAGAAAAGGCATTTGCAGCTTATGATTTGGAAAAAGTCTCTTTTAATTATCGGGAGCAGATTACTACCAAGAAAGTGAGAGGAGTATACCGTTCTAAGAACCCAGCTTTTAGTAAGCTCATTTTTGTAGACAAAGAAAATGGGGGAAAGGCTGATGCGATTAATGTGGGAGTGAACATTAGCAATAGCGAATACTTTGCCTGTATAGATGTGGATTGTATTATAGAACCAGAGTCTTTTCTAAAAATGGTAAAACCCATTATGGAAGCAGGAGAGAAACGAATGATAGCTGTAGGCGGAATTGTATGGTTAACCAACGATTCTGAAATTAAAGACGGTAGATTAATACAAGTGAAAACACCAGAAAGCTTTATTCCAAAAGCACAAGTATTGGAATACATTCGAGCCTTTTTATTAGGGAGAACAGCTTGGAGTAAGATCAATGGCTTATTGTTAATTTCAGGGGCTTTTGGTTTGTTTGATAGAGAGGTAGCAGTAGCAGCTGGAGGGTATAATCACAATACAGTAGGCGAAGATATGGAATTGGTCATGCGAATGCATGCCTATATGCGAGAACGAAAAGAAAAGTACCAAGTGGGTTATGTACCAGAACCATTATGCTGGACAGAAGCACCTGCTGACTACAATATTTTAGGTCGTCAACGTAATCGCTGGACAAGAGGCACTATTGAGTGTTTATTGATTCACAAAAAAATGTTCTTTAACCGCAAGTTTGGAGTGTTGGGAATGATCTCCTATCCGTATTGGCTCTTTGCCGAATGGTTAGCGCCATTTGTTGAGGTTGGTGGCATTCTCTTCTTTATCATTATGGCGTTTCTGGGTTTAGCCAACTGGCCTTATTTCTTCTCTTTATTGGCCATGGTTTATTTTTTTGCGGTACTGCTTTCTACCTATGCTATTTACACCCAAGAACGAACCTATGGACGTTATACTAAAACCAAAGACATTCTTATCCTTTTCTGGAATGGGGTATGCGAACCATTCAAATATCACCCTCGTACATTGTGGTGGATTATGAAAGGCAATTGGGATCATTTTACAGGTAGTAATAAAGGTTGGGGAGAAATGACCAGAGCTGGGTTTCAGAAGAAAGATTGATTAAAATTTTATTTCCTTAAGATTTATACAACTACTATTTTTACTTTCTTTTTAAATTAGAATAACAATTTCTATGATCAACTACAATAGCTGTATAATCGAGGAACTATCCGTTCATCGAGTGGGGAACAAAACCAATGATGAAGAGATTCAATTATCAGACCAGTCCATTGCAGTTGTTGATGAGAGTTTGAGCGAAATCTTGCTCAATTATTTTTTAAAACCTTTTGATGGGGAAGAGTTATACAACTTTACCTTCTCAGGAGGAGAAGTAGAGCTTAATCCTTTGTTTCAATATGCTACTTCCATTTTTGATGATGGTATTCCTTTTCATGAAAATAGCATTAAGGTAGCCCAGTATTTGTATGATGTAGCTTTGCATCCCAACATTAAGTCGGGAGATTTGTTTGTGGTCAAGTTTTCAAACCTACGGTTAAACGATCAGCCCATAGAAGCGATTGGTCTCTTTAAATCGGAAAACAAACACTCTTTTTTGACCCTAATTCAGCAAAAAGGAGTGCCAGCCATTAAACACAACAGTGGCATTCATGCTGAAAAATTGGATAAAGGCTGCTTGATCTTTAACAGAGAGAAAGAAGAAGGTTATCGCATTGCTATTGTAGATAAATCAAATCGCTTAACAGAGGCTCAATATTGGAAAGATACTTTCCTCAATTTAAGTCCAAGGAATGATGGCTTCCAAAATACCAAAGCCTTTTTAAATATTGCGAAAAACTATGTGAAGGATCAAATTTCTGAAGAGTTTCAAGTGGAAAAAACCGATCAAATGGAAATGCTCAATCGTTCGGTAGAGTACTTTAAACAGAATGATTCATTCAACAAACAAGAATTTGAAGAATCGGTTTTTCAGAATGAAGAAGTAATCTCATCTTTTCGAGAGTTTGACAATAACTATAGAACGGAGAATGAAATTCAAATTAAAGATGAATTTGAAATCTCAAATCAGGCAGTAAAAAAACAGTCTCGTTTTTTTAAAAGCATTCTCAAGTTGGACAAGAATTTTCATGTATACATTCACGGTGATAGAAGCAAGATAGAGAGAGGAGAAGATACAGATGGGAGGAAGTTTTACAAGATTTATTATGAGAAGGAGAATTAATTCTTAAACTTTAACTTCGTCGTAAAATCTATACAATGGAAGATCAAGAAGTCAATAGATATGAATTAGAGCCTAATAAAGAGCTTACTATAAACAATAAGTCTAAAAGGTACCTCTTGGAGCTAACTAAGTGGGCAAAATTCTTTTCAATTTTGGGTTTTATAGTATGTGTGTTTATTGTAGTAGTTTCATTTTCAATGAATTACTTTGGCAGTCGGGTTGAGGAAATGGCTAAATTTGATGAGACAGGGCAGTTAGGTAATGTGAGTAATTCATGGAGTTCCTTTGGAGCTGTATTTGGAATTCTTTATCTTTTAATGGGATTATTGTATTTCTTTCCAAGCTTATATCTCTTTCAATTTGCTGCAAAGATGAAGAGAGGTTTACTTCATGGTGTTGAGTTTGATATTGAAGAAGGGTTTAAAAATTTAAAATCAGTGTTTAAATTCTTTGGAATTTTCACTGCAATTATCCTTGTTATTTATCTCACTATATTCTTAGGTAGTTTTCTTTTTGGAGCATTAGTTAGTTAAGTTTAC
>Ga0316204_10006391_pt1 | contig 18183 bp, 15 predicted proteins | sample 6monrhotite_MG_2_FD_205661 | JGI IMG/M metagenome (GOLD analysis project Ga0316204, IMG submission 205661) | Microbial mat bacterial communities from mineral coupon in-situ incubated in ocean water Damariscotta River, Maine, United States -... | ecosystem: Environmental > Aquatic > Marine >... | reverse complement strand
TGATTGCCGACCTGCCGGTCAATCCGATTGTTGAAGATATTTTTGTCCCGCCCGTGCCACTGCTGGCTCAGGGGCAGGTAATGGCGGTCGGCCAGGCCGTCGCCGCCATTGTTGCCCGCACCCCGGCGGCGGCTCTGGAAGCGCTGGAAAATGTCGCCATTGAATATGATGACAGCAACCCGCCGGATAGTCTTTATGCCGACTGTCCGGATAATCTGGCTTTCGAAAAATCCTGGCAAGGTGGCAGTGCCGATACGGCTTTTGCCGACGCGGAAACGATTGTTTCCGTGCGTACTCGCCACCCGCGCCTCAACGCCATGGCGCTGGAACCCAGAGCAGTGGTTGCTGATAGTCAGGGGGAAACCCTGACCATCTGGCTTGGCACCCAGACCCCGCATCGGGCACGAACGGACCTGGCTGGCTTGCTGGGCCTGGCGGCGGACAAAGTCAGGGTTATTGCAGTGGATGTTGGAGGTGCTTTCGGGGCCAGGGCGTCCCTGCATCCGGAAGAAGTTCTGGTGGCCATGGCGGCTGTCAGGCTACAAAAACCTGTGAAATGGCAGGCCGATCGCAGCGAGGAATTCCTCTCTCAATGTCACGGACGTGGCACGGATTGCCAGGGCCAGGCAGCGTTCACGGCAGACGGTCGCCTGACGGGTCTGAAAGCAGAAATCCAGGGATTGTTGGGGCACTGGCTGCCCTACAGTGCCGCGGTGCCCGCCTGGAATGCGGCCCGGATTTTGCCCGGCCCCTACGATGTGGATGATGTGGATATCAACATGTCGGCCCGTCTCAGCCGTACCCCGGCGGTTAATATTTATCGCGGGGCCGGTCGGCCGGAAGCGGCAATGTTGATGGAACGACTGATGGATCAGGGCGCGCGCGCCCTCGGACTTGATCCAGTGGAAATCCGGCGTCGCAACCTGTTGCGGGCGGACCAACTCCCCAAACAACGGATTACAGGTGCCCGACCGGATTCCGGCGATTACGGGGCAGCCCTGGAGAAGCTGGTTGAGGTCTCCGATTATGTGGCGCTGCGGCAAAAACAGGCCGACCGGCGAAAGGCCGGTGCTCTGACAGGTATGGGTTTGGCTTGTTATATCGAACCCTGCGGCCAGGGCTGGGAAAGCGCCCGGGTCAGTATCAACGCCGACAGGAATGTGACCGCGGCCACCGGGACTTCAGCCCAGGGGCAGGGGCGGGAGACAGCTTTTCAACAGATCGTTGCCGATGTCCTGAAAGTCGCCCCGGAAACTGTTCGTGTGGTCCATGGCGATACTGCGCTGGCGCCGAACGGCATCGGGGCGCTGGCCAGCCGCAGCACAGCAATTGGTGGCAGCGCCATGTTGAAGGCCGCCCAAAAAGTCGCTCAACAGCGTCAGGACAATCCCGACCAGCAGCACTATCAGGCGGAGGTGGTTTACGAAGCCAATGCCGAGGCCTGGAGCTATGGTGCCTGCCTGGCGACCGTTGGCATTGATCCGGAAACCGGCGTGATCCGGGTTGAAAAAATATGGTGGGTGGATGATTGCGGCACGGTGATTAATCCGGCGCTGGTCAAGGGGCAGATCATGGGTGGTATCGCCCAGGGCCTGGGGGAGGCGTTGATGGAAAAGATTGTCTACGATGAAAACGGACAGCTTTTATCCGGCTCCCTCATGGACTATGCGGTGCCACATGCCGATGATATGCCTGAAATTGAAATACATCAGATGCAAACCCCGTCACCGGCAAACCTGTTGGGAGCCCGGGGTGTGGGTGAGGCAGGGACAATTGGCGCACCGGCGGCTGTGATGAATGCCGTGCTGGATGCGTTGGCCCCTTTGGGCATAGATCATGCGGACATGCCGGCCACCAGTGAGGTGATCTGGCAGGCACTGCAAGATGCGAAGGACAGATATGTGACCGGGGAGGGATCGGGAAGTTGAAGTACAGTAAAAATGAGGCCAGGGACTATGCCCGCGAAAACATGCGCGGCATCTGGGCCGCTGCGTTAACGCCGTTCCGGGATGACCTGTCGCTGGATGAAGAAGGTTTTCGCCGCAACATCCGCCACTGGACCCGTGATCTGGGTATCGAAGGTCTTTTTATCTCCGGCAAACAGGGTGAGTTCTTTTCCATGACCCTGGAGGAACGCAAACGCACCTTTGATCTGGCCGTGGAAGAAACGCAAAACGGTACATCTGCATGCGGTGCCACGATCATGTCCTGTTCAGACCAGAACATGGATGTGGTTCTGGATCTTGCCCGGCATGCGCAAAATATTGGGGCTGACTATATTGTTGTGCATGCACCGGTTCTGCATTTTGTCCACGACCGTGATGAAATCCTGCGTCAGTTCTACAAACATATATCCGACCAGGTCGATATTGGCATTGCCCTGTGGAGCCATCCCGACAGCGGTTATCTGATGAGCCCCGAACTTTGTGCTGAACTGGCTGAATTACCCAATGTTGTGGCCATCAAATACAGTGTGCCGCGGGACATGTACGCCAACCTGACCAGGCTGGCTGGCGACCGGTTACTGGTCAGCACGGCTTCGGAAGAAGAATGGCTGGATAATATTCTTGATCTTGGCTGGCAGTTATATCTGTGTTCCTCGCCGCCCTATTTGTTGCAGGCGGCCACAGACCGGCGCATGCATGATTACACGCAAGCCGCCTTTGCAGGGGATGCGCAAAAGGCCCGGGCTATCTGGCAAAGTCTTGAGCCCGTGCGCCAGGCGCTGAAATCAACCCGGCCCGGTGACAAACCACAGGCCCATCAGAAATACTGGCAGGAACTTCTGGGCCAGACCGGCGGGGCGGTACGTCAGCCCATGCTGGAGCTGACCGATGAAGAAAAAACGGCAACAAAAGCCGCCTTTGATGCCTGTGGGCTGGGCGCTTGAGCGTCGCTATCCAAATGAAATTCCGCAAAGTGGAGCTATCAGCATGAGCGAACATCCCAGGTTCAAGGCCTTCAACTTTGAAAAATGGATTGATGAAAACCAACATCTGCTGAAACCGCCGGTCGGCAATAAAATGCTGCACGAGGAAACCGGGATGATTGTCATGGTTGTGGGCGGTCCCAACACCCGGGTGGATTTTCATGACGATCCGGTGGAGGAATGGTTCTTCCAGTATCGTGGCAACATGGTTCTGAAAATCGCTGAAGACGGCAAAATCTATGATGTGCCGATCCGCGAGGGCGAAGTCTTTTTTCTGCCGCCGCATACCCGCCATGCACCGCAGCGGCCCGAGGTTGGCTCCATCGGTCTGGTGGTCGAAAGCCCGCGCATGTTTGGCATGAAGGAAGCTTTTGAATGGTACTGTTTTGACTGTGAAGGGCTTGTCTATCGGGCCGAAGCCGCCCTGACCTCCGCCAGCGGTATCGTCAACCAGTTGCCGGAAATCTATGACGCCTTCCATGCCAACGAAGAGGCGCGCAAATGTCCACACTGTGGCAGCATCCACCCCGGCAAAGGTGCGCCCCCTGAAGGCTGGGTTGTGACCTGAAAAAGTTGCGGGCTATTCGGCGGCGAGAGCCTGGCGAACGGGCAGGGAAACAGAAAAGACAGTTTCACCATCAGCGTTGCTGGAGATATCCAGGGTGCCGCGATGACGCTTGAGGATATGTTTGACGATGGCCAGTCCCAGTCCGGTGCCGCCTTTGGCGCGGGAACGTCCTTTGTCGACCCGGTAAAAACGTTCGGTCAGGCGGACAAGGTCATCGGCGGCAATGCCCGGGCCCTGATTAACGACTGAAAAGGTCATCATGGTGTCGGACGGGCCAAATGCCGGACCCTGATTCTCTGTCCTGATCCGGATGCTTGATCCCTGGTTGCCATAGTTGATGGCGTTGTCGATCAGATTACGAAAAACCTGGATCAATTCATCCTTGCTGCCGATCACCTCAGGCAGGTCTTCGGGCAAATCCACTTCGATCTGCATATTGCTCTCACCGGCCTGACGTGAAAGCACAGTTGAAATCTCACCCAGCAACTGGGCCATATTAATGGTCTCGTCGGGGCGGTTATGTTCGTCGGCCTCGACTTTGGACAGGGTCAGCAGGTCGTTGACCAGATGGGCCATGCGTTTGGCTTCATCTTCCATAATGCCCAGAAATCTGTCGCGGGCTTCGGGGTCGTCGCGTGCCGGGCCTTGTAATGTTTCGATAAAACCAAGCAGGGAGGACACCGGCGAGCGCAATTCGTGGCTGACATTGGAGACAAAGTCGGCCCGCATCTGTTCGGTTTTCCGGGCGTCGGTGACGTCACGCAGGATCAACATAACCCAGTCCGGTTTTTCCGGATTACGGGAGGGTAGTTCTGTTACCCGCATCTCGCAGGTCCTTGCCACCGGATGAGGTAACTGGATTTCGCCTTGCTCGATCTGTTTGCCGCCCAACACACTGTCAACGGCTTCGATGACTGCTGTACAATCAATCACTTCTGCCAGGTTCAGGCCTTTGACAAAATGTCCGACCAGGTCCAGCGCGGCGGGGTTACCATCGACAAAAATCCTGTTTTCATCCACCAGGATAACAGCATCGGTGAGGCCATCCATGATGTTGGTTTCAAACGCCCGGCGACCGGCTTTTTTCCGCGATTGCAGTTTTGTCATGTTTCTTTCCAGCGTCGAATAACAAGGTGCTGTACACGGCCCTTGACCTGAATTGTTTCCACAGGGCCAAAATCATCATCGGCCAGGTTGGCATCAACAACAATTTCATCCGCACCCGCCGCTGAACACAGCCGCGAGGATATGTTGACCGAATCGCCGATGACTGTGAAGTCCCGGCGGTCTTTTGGGCCAATTGCTCCGGAGATAACCTCGCCCCGGAAGACGCCGATACCCAAGGCGCGGGGATAGTCACCGGATTTGACCGCCTGTTGAATTTCAACCGCCGCCTTGATGGCCCGGTCACTGCCGTCATCGCCATCAAAACGGGCCAGCACGGCATCACCGATCATCTTGTCAACGTCACCGCCATGTCGCTTGACCACATCCACCTGCAATGTCATCAATTTGTTCAGAAAACCGACAACATCCTCGGGCGAATTCTGTTCAGCAAAGCCGGTAAAATCCCGGATATCCGAGAAAAACAGTGTTGTAGTGATGCTGCGGGACTGAATACCAGCTTCGCCATCAATGCTTTTGGCGGCATCCACGGCAGTGGCGGAAACAAAGCTTTCGATCCGTCGTTGCAGGGTGGCCAGAGCCTCGCTGCGCAAGTCGATAGCTCGCTGCGCCCGTCGGACCAGGCCGTCCAGGGCCAGGGCAAGAAGCAGCAGCAACAATCCCGGAATGCCGATGGTCGGGATCGCGGCTTTCAGCAACAGGGCATCCAGGTAGCCCACGGGTTCATACAGTTCAAAAACAGTGCGCAAATTCCCTTTGGTGTCAAAAACAGGGACATAGAGTTCATATTGTCGACTGCCGTCCGGGAAGGTTTTGGTGACAATTCCGGGTGTTGAGTTTTTGATGACGAGACGAAGGGCTTCACCGTTTTCGGTGCTGCCGATTTCCTCCGGGTGGGTGGCAAACAGAACCTTGCGGTCGAGGCTGTAAACCTTCAGTTCGGAAAGTTCCAGTTCCCGGACCTCATCCTTGAAGGCCTGGTTCAGCAAGGCGGCATCGCCGGTATGTCCGGGGTCTGTAATGGTTCTGCCGGCCATCAGTTCCTGCCATGCGACCGGCGCATCCTGGGATACGGCCCGGGCAATGGTCTGGGCCCGGCGCTGGGCCAGTTCCAGATAGATGGATTCGACAATTTGACCGGCGGTGTAGCCAATCAGCAGCAGCGAAGCGACAACAAAGCCCAGCAATACAGGAACGAACCGCCGCCTGAATAGTCGTTTCAGCGGGAACGGTTGTTCAAGTGACTGGGCGTCGGCTGGCTGATCTGGCGTCATGAGTAAAGGTTTTCAAGGCAGAATCGGGTGGCCGCATCATAGCTGTGTGAGCCGGAATAGCCAATTCCACGGATTATAATTGCGGCCTTTTCACAAATAGTTCTTAAAGATTGACGGACGGGGACCGGGTGCGGGCGCCAACTGATTTTTGGAGGCGTTCGCAACAGACGCGCCAGGCTTTATTTGGTTGACCCTGCAACTGATGTGGGACAGGTTTGCCGGCAGGCAATGAAGAACAAAAACAGCAGAAAACGGCAGGGACAATGAAAAGCAATCCGACAATTTTGATCGCCGGAACGGCGGACACCAAGGCCGATGAAATCATTTACATGAAAGACTGCCTGTCGGGGCAGGGGGCCGGTGTGCTGGTTATGGATGTGGGCGTTCTGGGAGACCCGTCCTTTGATGTGGATATCAGCAAGCATGACGTGGCGGCAGCTGTTGGTATGGACAATGCACAGATCTCCGGGCTTGGTGACGAAAACGACGCCATGATCAAAACGGCTGAAGGGGCGACGATTATTACCCTGACTCTGCTGCAGGAGCGCAAGATTGATGGCGTGATCATTCTGGGTGGAACCATGGGCACAGACCTGGCGCTGGAAGTGACCTGTGCCCTACCGCTGGGCGTGCCAAAGGTGGTGGTTTCTACGGTGTCTTTTTCACCCTTGTTGCCACCGGAACGGATTGCGCCTGACTTGATGATGATTCTCTGGGCGGGGGGGTTGTATGGCCTGAATTCCATTTGCAAGTCGTCCCTCAGCCAGGCCTGCGGTGCGGTTTTGGGGGCGGCCCGAGCGGTCGAGGCACCGGTCGGTGACCGACCGGTTGTGGCTATTTCCTCGTTGGGTAAGTCTTCGCTGAAATATATGGTTACCCTGAAACCCGAACTGGAAAAGCGCGGCTTTGAAGTCGCCATTTTTCACGCCACGGGCATGGGCGGACGGGCCATGGAATTCCTGATCCGGCAGAAAAAGATTGTTGCTGTTCTGGATTTTGCTCTGGTGGAAGTCAGCAATCAGCTGATGGGCTCACCCGTCAATGCCGGGGCGGATCGTATGGAAGCGGCCGGTGCGGCCGGTATCCCCTGTATGGCGGCACCTGGCGGCGTGGACCTGATTGATGCCCAGGCCTCGCAGGATATTCCTGAACACCTGCAGGACCGGGATTTTCACCAACACAACCGCCTGATCACCTGCGCCATGATGACGACGGAAGAACGCCGCCAGTCTGCGCAACAGATTACCCGGAAACTGGCCCACAATGCCGCCGCAGGCAGTGATGTGACATTGATTGTACCGCGTGGCGGCGTCGATGAATGGGACCGTGAAGGCGGTGACCTTAACGATGCGGAGGGACTTGGGGCGCTGTGTGCAGAACTGGTCGACAGTAATGACCCGGCGGTCCACCTGATTGAAACGGATGCCCACATCAACGATCCGGCCTTTGCGAAAATCGCGCTCGGGGTTTTTGATCGCTGGATTGAAGACGGGTTGCTGCCAGCGACGAAGACCTGATCTGTTCCCTGAAGGTCAGCCCTTGCCGCGGACTTCGGCCATGTCGTTCCAGACCTTCTGGTCAAGAAATTTGCCGCCTTCAACCGTGAAACGATCGATGAAGCGGATTTTCTCAAACGGTTTGCCATCCAGACCGACTCCGTGCAGCCAGCCGTAGCAATAGACGATGGCACCGCCGTCGGTGGGGCATTCGTCAAAACGTTCATAGGTTTTACCAACTGACTGGTAGCGATCCTTTGACCAGCCGATCAGTTCTTCCAGTGTGGAAAACACGGCATCACCCGGGAAGGTCATGGTAAACCCCGGTGCCAGGTATTCCCTTGCCCCGTCCAGATTGCGGGCTTCCATGGTATTCAGGAATTTTTTGACGGTATCAGATGCACTTTGCGCAGGGTTTGCTTCGCTCATGAGGTCTCTCCGGGATTCGGGCAGGGCAGAATAAGGATCGAGGCTCAGACTGCCGTCAGGCCATGGGAAAGCCGACAACAAACAGTCCGAAGACACCGATCAGGACATGGGATGTGGCCACGCCGATCAGTGTCGAGTGTCTTGAATACAGCCAGCCCCAGAACAAGCCAAGAGGAAAAACCAGTAAGGCGAGGACAAAAGAGACATGCAGATGAGTTGAACTGAACAGCAGAGTGGACAAAAAGATCGATAGCAGCGTCTTGTGTTTGCCATCCAGAAACATCTGGAACGAGCTCTGCATGCCGCTGCGGGAAATCATCTCCTGAACCGGAGCAAAAATCGCATAGGCGATGATGGAGAAGATAATGACCTCGGTTGTGGCCCCGGCGGAGCGATAGAGATCAAAGACTGCAGCCCCTTCCATCGCCGGCATGGTTTTGGTCATGGTGAACTTCATGATAACGGTCAGAACCATGACTGGCAGGGAAAACAGCACAGCTTCTTTCAGGGCCGGTTTCCAGTTATGCGTTGTGAAACCATAGGCTGAAGCCGGGAAAATGCTGGTCCGGATGTTTATGATCAATCCAACGGCAAATGCCATCAGAATGGGGACCGTGACCATGGTCGTATCAGGCAGATACTGTGACAGGGATTTGGTGGCCCCGAGCGCAAACATATAAAGGCACGTGCCGATCAGAACGCGGCCCATAAAGCGGCCCATTTCAGCGCGTTTTTCTGCTTCATCCAGTTTTTCACGCAGAGTACGGACCGTTGTTTCGTTGGTGGTTCGCAGGCGCTGACCCATCTCATGGGCCAGGTTTATTTTCATCTGCACGTCCAGTGATTGTTCGGCACCGGACAGCCGGTTCAATTCTGCAATGGGAATAACAAGGGCGGAAGCGTCTGTTTTTGCCCTGACGGAAGCCGAGCGCGGACCGGCGTCCAGAAGTGAAACCTCACCGATGCTCATGCCCGGGTGAAGCGTCGCCAAAATGTGGAATTTTTCGGCGGCCCTTTCTTTTTTGACGACGTCGAATTCGCCCGACTGAATAAGAAACAATTCTTCCGCCACGTCACCTTCACGCACAAGGTATTCACCTGTCTTCAGGGTTCTCGTTTCCTGAATGATCGATATCAACTTGTCGAGTTGTTCGTCGGAGAATTTGTTAAAAAGAGAATTGTCAGAAATCAGTTCCCTGATCTGCCTAATTGAATAGTCCACTGATACTCGCTAACGCTGTAAATGGTTTAAAACGACTATAATCTGTGAGGTAAGTCCAACTGGCAAGGTCGTTTCCCGACCTTTAGGGAAGCATCGGAGGATATTTCTTTCATCGGCGATTATTGGACGGCATCGGGGCGGGATGTTATACCAGCGAAGCCTTGGTTGTTTGCCGGGCTGAAGGGGAGCCCCGACAGGGGCGCGGGAGGAAATATGTCGGAAACCAGGGTGAGTTCGGACCTGACCGGAGAAAGAACGACCGGGCAGCGCGTCGATGAAAGGCTGCCAACGCCGCTGTATCACCAGATCTACATGATCCTGCGGAACAAAATCCTTAACCGTGAATTTGTCGAAGGTGACCTGCTGCCCAGTGAGGTTGAAACCTCGCGCACCTACGACGTCTCGCGGATTACAGCCAAACGCGCCCTCAATGATCTGGCAGAAGAAGGCCTGGTGGTACGCGAGCGGGGCCGGGGCACCCGGGTGATTCATCGGGGCGTTCTGCCGCCGCTTAAGGCTAACGTTGAAGGCATGCTGGAAAACATCATGTCCATGGGGCTGGAGACTGAGGTATCGTTGCTGTCTTTTGACTACGTCCACCCTTCGGCCGCTGTCGCCTCAGCCCTGGCCTGTTCTACAGAAGACATCGTTCAGCGCGCCGTGCGTGTCCGTTATCTGGAAGACGCGCCCTTTTCATACCTGACCACATATGTGCCCGAGGCTGTGGGACGTGGATATTCACGGGAAGACCTGGCCTCGACGCCCTTGTTGAGTTTGCTGGAACGCGGTGGTGTGCAGGTAACACGGGCGGATCAGACCTTGACGGCAACGGCGGCGGACGCCGAGGTTGCGTCACTGTTGGATGTGGAACTGACCGCGCCTTTGCTGCGCATTCAGCGCATTGTCTACGACCAGCAGGCCCGACCTGTTGAATTTATCACCGGGCTTTATCGTCCGGACAGATATCAGTATCGCATGAACCTGTCGCGCATTCAGTCAAATCCGGGACAGAAGTCCTGGTCACCAACCGAATAAGACGGAACACCACATGGCTTTGTCTGTTTTGATCATTGGCCATGGTGCCATCGCTGGCTGGGTGGCGGGTCAACTGAAGGATGACCCGGACATTGGTGTCGACCATGTCTTGTGCCGACCCGGCAGGGAAGCGGCAGCCGTTGCCGTCATTCCTGGTGCCCGGGCAATTGTGGATGTCACCCAACTGGACGGTTCCGTTGACTTTGCTCTTGAATGCGCCGGGCACGTCGGTCTGGCCAGTCATGGCCCCGGCTTGCTGACGCGCGGGATCGATCTGGGTGTTGTCTCTGTCGGTGCCTTTTCTGATCCGGAGATAGCCGCTGCGCTGGAAGCCGCGGCGCGAAAGGGCGGCGCGCAGATCGAGTTGTTAAGCGGTGCTGTCGGTGCCATTGATGCCCTGGCTTCGGCCCGCCACGGTGGGCTGGATACGGTCAGCTATATTGGACGCAAACCACCTTTAGGCTGGAAAGGGTCGGCGGCAGAAGATGTACTGGACCTGGATGCGCTGACATCGGCTGAGGTTCATTTTTCGGGCACGGCCCGTGATGCCGCCAGCCGCTATCCAAAAAATGCCAATGTAGCCGCTACGGTCGCTTTGGCGGGGCTTGGTCTGGATCAAACCCAGGTGACCCTGATTGCAGACCCGGCCATGTCTGGCAACCGCCACGAAGTGGAAGCCAGCGGCAACTTTGGCCGGTTCTCTTTCACCATTGATGGCAAGGCGCTGGCGGACAATCCGAAATCATCTGCCCTGACAGCCATGTCCGCGTTGCGGGCGCTGCGTAACAGGGCATCGGCGATCCGAATCTAGTCCGAATTATTGATTTTGATCAGACGGAACAGCGGGCAGGATCAGGCTGACGGTTGTGCCTTCTTCCGGTCGGCTTTCGATGGTTGCCACACCGCCGGACTGGCGGGCAAAACCAAAAACCATACTCAATCCCAGCCCCGTGCCCTTGCCCACTTCCTTGGTAGTGAAAAAAGGGTCAAAAACCCGATCAAGAATTTCAGCCGGAATGCCACTTCCGGTATCCGTGGCAGACACTCTGACATAGTCACCCGGTGACAGTCCGTTGATCGAATTGCTTTTGTTGTCACCAATCCGGTAGTTGGCACAATGCACAGAAAATGCACCGCCATTTATCATGGCGTCCCGGGCATTGACGGCAATGTTCAGTAAGGCATTTTCCAGTTGCGCCGGGTCCAGCCGGACAAGGCCCAGGCCCTGCTCACAGGATATCTTTACTTCAATTGATTCGTCCAGGGTATGCCCCAGCATACTGCGGATTCCCGTGACAAGATCGCCAACATCTATTTCTTCTGCCTTAAGCGGTTTTTGCCGGGCGAAGGCCAGAAGACGTCGGGTCAACTCGGCACCGCCCAGGGCGGCACGCTGAATGTTTGTCAGATTTGTTCGGGCCAGTTCATCTGTTTCGGGCACGGAATCTTCCATCATTTCGGCATTGCCAACGATGATCGACAGCAGATTGTTAAAATCATGGGCAATGCCGCCTGTCAACTCGCCGACAGCTTCCATTTTCTGGGCGTGACGCAGATGTTCTTCGGCAATTTTTTGTTCGGTGATATCGAACAGGGTCAACAGGCGGGCCGAATCTCCCATCCACATGATATTGGAGGTATTGGCCAGCATATGGCGTTGTTCGCCGGTTTTGGTCAGGCCTCGAATCTCTTTTACGCCCTCGCGTTTCATAATCCGGTTCTGGTCCTGTTCCTCGCGAAATCCGTCAGCGATGAAATCAATGTCACGCATGCCAATGACTTCTTCATTGTCATACCCGAAGTCCCGGGCAAAGGCTTCGTTGGCAAAAACCACAATGCGGTTGACGGTCACAGCAATTGCCTGCAAGGACCCTTCAATCAGGTCTGTGAACCTTTGCTCTGTTTCTTTCAGGGCATCTTCCGCTCCGATCAGGTTGGAGACGTCGATGGTTGTTCCCCGGTAGCCGGAAAAGATGCCGTGGTCGTCGTACAGAGGAATGCCGCTGACCGAAAAAGTTTTCTGACCTTCGGCCGGGGTCGTCTTGGAATAGACAAAATTCCTGAACGGCTGCCGGGCTTCCATGGTGCGGATATGCTGAACCCAGTTTGGGTCATCCAGACGGGCCTCCACTGTTTCCCACCGGGTTTTGCCCAATATCTGGTCCATTGTCAGGCCCCAGCTGATGAAGTTGCTGCCTGTGACGCTGGTAAAGCACAGATCAGCATCCATTTCCCATTGTGACGTGGTGGACATTTCAACCCAGTCATTCAACCGGGTTTCCGCAACCTCACGCGAAGAGCGTTCCAGCAATGTGGCGACGTATTGGCTGAGAATGGTCAGATAGGCAAGTTCTTCGGCTTTCCAGACTCTGGGATCATGAAGGTGAGAGGCAACCAGGATGCCCATGAACTGGTCATTCTGATGAATTACCCCATCCATCAGAGCACCGATCTTCATTGTCTTGAGGCGCTGGGCCCGGATCAGGCTGATACGGTCGTCTGACCGGACATCTTCGACAGCCATAACATGGCGTTTTTTCAGAACCTGGAAATTGTGTTTCTGGCCCGTCAGGTCAATAATCCGACCGGTTTCAATGCTGGGGTCCCCGCGGTTGAAGGCCACGGCGCATTTGAAAGTCAATTCCTCAGGCTGATGCAGCCAGATACTGATCCTGTCAACATTCAACAGTCGGGTTCCGGCGATGGCCGTTTCGCGCAAGGCGGCTTCAAGCCCCTCATTGCTGAAGACCTGGCTGGATACCAGCTCTGCAATCAGTTCGACCGGGCTGCTTTTATCGTCAATCATGCCTTCAGTCATGAATACCGTCCGCACAGGTTAATCAGGATAACCACACTTTCCGACAGATTACGCGTTGCAGGACTGTGCATATAGTACTGATATAGGGCGAAAACAGAAACTGTCAGTTTCGTTTTTCAAGGCCAAGTTGTTCCATTCGCCACAGCGCCAGTTCAATCCTGTCCTGGCCAAAAAATGGTTCATCGTTGATAACAAAAGTGGGTACGCCCCAATGGCCAGCGGATTCCAGGTCTTTCTGGTTGGCTGCAATGCGGGCATCCAGCTTGTCTTCGTTCCCGGCGATAGCCGCCTGCAACTCCTCATAGTCCAGACCGGCCCGGGCCACAGCCTCTGCCAGATGATCCCCTTCATTCCAGCCATCGATGCCGCTGCCCCAGATCAGGGTTGAGACTTCATCCAGCAGGGCCAGGCCCTTGCCGCGACTGGCGGCTTCAATACCCAGGCGGGTTATCCAGAAAATATGAGGCTGGTCCGGAGATATCTCCCGCGTTTCGTTATTCATGACAACGGGGTCGGGCCTGGGAAAGGCCAGGGGCAGGCCTTCGTACTCGGCGATGCGGTTGATGTCCTTCAGCAGATATGGGATCCACAACGGGTTAACATCGGCAAAAAAACCAGGGTTACGGATGGCGATGGGATAAACGGGTTTAACCTCGACATCGACGTCGAAGGTTTCTGAAATCTGGCGGTATCGTTTGGTCGCCAGGTAGGAATAAGGGCTGCGAAATGACCAGTAAAGCTGTGCCTTGAGTGTCATGGACGATCTCCTCGTATTGCCTGAAATGCCGCAGATATGGCATCAAGGCTCTGGTTTATGTCGTCGTCGGTCGTGGCCCATGAACTGACGCTGATGCGCATGGCAGCCCTGCCTTGCCAGACGGTACCACCGCACCAGCAGGTTCCGTCTTCCTGAACATGTTTTATCACCTGACCGGTGGTCTCATCGTTGCCGAAAGTGACCACCACCTGATTAAGCACGACATCATTGAGGATTGTTGCACCTGCCTGGCGCAGGCCGTCGGCCATGATCCGGGCCTGGCGGCAGTTGCGTTCAATCATTTCAGACAGCCCCGCCCGTCCCAGGGATTGCAGCGCTGCCCAGATGTCGACACCCCGGGCCCGGCGTGAACTGTCCGGCGTATATTCGATGGCATCCCGTGTCGCCCCTGGTGGCAGGTAGGCCGCATTAATGGCCATGGCCTGGTGCAGGGCATCGGCATCACGGACGATAGCCACACCGTTATCGTAAGGCACATTCAACCATTTATGGGCATCCGTGGCCCAGGAATCCGCGTCTGCGAATCCTTCAACCAGCCCGGCAAGTTCGTCTGAAATGGCGGCCCATAGACCAAAGGCGGCATCCACATGCACCCATGCGCCTGCTTTGTGGGCCCACGGGATCAGCGTCGTTGCCGGATCAAACCCGCCGGAATTCACGTTTCCGGCTTGCAGACAAACGATTGCCGGGCTTTTGATATCCGGCAGGTTTTCAGCCCTGATCCGCCCCTGTTCGTCGGTGGGCAGTTTGACAACCCGGTCCCGGCCCAGACCCAGCATGGCCAGAACCTTGTAAACCGTGGCATGAACTTCCGCGCCAACCACGACCGTGATTTCCGGCGCACCAAACAATCCCTGTCGTTCGACGTCCCACCCGGCCTGTTTCAGAACCTGATGGCGGGCCGCTGCCAGGCAAGTGAAGTTCGCCAGTGTCGCGCCGGTGACCAAAGCCCCACCAGCGGTTTCCGGCAGGCCCAGCGCCTGTTTCAGCCAGCGCAAGGCCGTGTCTTCAAAAGCGGCGAGAGCCGGGGAACTGACCGAAGAAAAGCCGTTTTGATCCCAGGACCCGGCCAGCCAGTTTGCGGCCAGGGATGCCGGCAGGCTGCCACCGGTGACAAATCCGAAATAGCGACTGCCGGCACTGGCAACGGTTGCCGGTGACCCATAGTGGTCCAGGAACTCAAGCACATCGTTGTCCGCCATGCCTGCCGCGGGCATATCGCCATCCAGAGCCCCGCGCAATTGCCTGACGGCTTCGGTGTCAGCGGCTGCGGACCGGCTCGGAAGGTTGTGCAAATAGCTGGCGGCCCGGTTGGCAGCATCTTGCAGCAGGATTAGTCGATCAGTTGCCACCATCGGGGGTATTCCACCTGTTCCAGTCGTTTTCTCCTGTGAGATATTGCCGGATGATCGCGTCTGGACAAAGGGCGTGGACAAGCTTTTTTTAAATGGTATAGTCTTATATCAACTTCACATTTTCCGAGGTATTCCGTGACCGGAGAAACCCGCGTGGCGCAAACCCCTGTCGCCCAGACCCGTATCGCTCAGACGTTGGCGGAAAAGATCATTTCCCGTGCGTCCGGCAAGCCGTCTGTAACGCCGGGCGAGATTGTTACTTGCCGCGTTGACCTTGCCATGATGCATGATTCCGGTGGGCCACGCCGTGTCGCCCCCATCCTGGAGCGCCTTGGCGCGAAGGTCTGGAATACAGACCGCGTGGTCGTGGTGACCGATCATTATGTTCCGGCCGTCGATGCTGAAAGTGCTGCGATCCTTGATCTGACCCGAAAATGGGTCAAGGCCAACGGTGTTTCACGTTTCCACGATATGCAGGGTATCTGCCACGTCGTTCTGCAGGAAAAGGGTCATTTGTCCCCGGGTATGTTTGTCGTCGGGGGTGACAGTCACTCACCCTCAGGTGGTGCCGTGGGCTGTTTCATGTTTGGCGTCGGTGCTACGGATATGGCGGGCGTTCTGGTCACCGGGGAGACCTGGATCAGGGTGCCCGGAACCATTCAGATCCGCTGGTCGGGCGAATTGTCGCCGGGTGTATCTGCCAAGGACATGATGCTGGCAGCCTGTGCCCGCCTGGGCATGGGTGGTGGTGATTATCAGGTCGTCGAATATACCGGTGAGACAATTTCTGCCTTGCCCATGCCCGAACGTCTGACCCTGTGCAATATGGCCGCAGAACTGGGCGCGCAAACGGGACTTATTGCTGCGGATCAGAAGACAGCGGCTTATGTAAAAGCTGCAGGCGGCGATCCGGGAAAGGTTTTACCCTGGCCGGATGACGCCCTGCGCGGCGATGCCGATGCAAATTACCTGGCAATACATGACTTTAACGCCAGTGAACTGGCACCCCAGGTTGCGGCCCCCCACAGCCCGGCCAATTCCTCTGCCGTGGACAAACACGCCGGACAGCAGGTGCATCAAGCCTATATCGGCGCCTGCACCGGGGCCAAGCTTGAAGACTTGCAGATGGCTGCCCGTGTTCTGAAAGGGCGAAAGGTCGCTGACAACATCCGTTTGTTGATCGCACCGGCCTCCACCCGGACTACGGCGGACGCCGCCGCCGATGGCACACTTGCGACCCTGACGGCTGCGGGCGCAATCCTGATGCCGTCCGGCTGCGGAGCGTGTGCGGGTTATGGTGCAGGTGTACTGTCTGAAAACGAGATTTGCATTGCCTCAACGGCGCGAAACTTCAAAGGGCGTATGGGCCCCGGAAATTCCGACGTCTACCTGGCTTCGCCTTACACCGTGGCCGCCACCGCAGTGGCCGGACATATCGCCGACCCGCGCGAGATGCTGGACGGAGGCAAGTTATGATGGAGCAGCAAGGCGGCCGCGCCTGGATTTTCGGTGATGAAATCGACACTGACGTTCTGGCCCCGGGTATTTACATGAAGGGTTCCATGGAAGACATGGCGACCCACTGTCTGGAGACCGTGGATCCGACATTTGCTCCTGGCGTTCAGGCCGGAGATGTGATCGTGGCCGGCGCCAACTTTGGCATTGGATCTTCCCGCGAACAGGCGGCCCAGGCGCTGACCATTCTTGGTATTGGCGCGGTGGTGGCTAAGTCCTATGGCGGCATCTTTTATCGCAACGCCCTTAATTTTGGTTTGCTGGCTGTGGTTTGCGAAGCAGACATTACGGCCTCTGCCGGTGACCATCTGGTCGTCGACGGCGAGGGTGGAAAAATTACAAATCGGACAACCGGTGACAGCTGGGACTGTGAGCCGGTGCCGCCGCATCTTCTTGAAATGATATCTGCCGGGGGACTTGTGCCCTGGCTGGAACAACGCTTGTCACAACCAAGCCAGGCGACAGAACAATTCGCCGGATAACAGGTAACTGATATATGACCCACCCCCTTCTTTCACAACAACTGGCAGGCGATGGTATCGTCGTGGCACCGGGCGTCTATGATGCTTTCAGTGCCGCCAGCGCCGAACGCGCCGGATTCTCGGTGGCTTATCTGTCCGGTGCCAGCATCGCCTACAGCCGTTTTGGCCGTCCCGATATTGGTCTGGTCAGCATGGATGAAGTTGCCCAGACCGTTTTGACTATTCGCGAACGTCTGGACCTGCCGCTGATCGTTGATGCAGATACCGGCTTTGGCAATGCCCTGAATGTACAGCGGACAGTGAAACTGTTTGAACGCTGCGGGGCCAGTGCCTTGCAGATCGAAGACCAGTCCATGCCCAAACGTTGTGGCCATCTGAAAGGCAAGACCCTGGTCAAACCGGAAGAGGTTGTTGGCAAGATCAAGGCAGCAACCGACGCCCGGGCCAGCGAAGAAACCCTGATCATCGCCCGCACCGACGCCATTGCCGTTGAGGGTTTGTCGGCCGCCCTGGACCGGGCTGAAATGTTTGTCGAAGCCGGGGCCGATGTTCTGTTTATCGAAGCGCCCCAGGACGACGACCAGATCAAGATTCTGACGCGGCATTTCAAGGGTCGTATTCCGCTGTTGGCCAACATGGTTGAAGGCGGCCTGACGCCCATGCATGATGCAACTGAATTGCAGGAAATGGGTTACAAGCTGGTGATCTTCCCCGGTGGTCTGGTGCGCGCCCGCGCCCGCATGGAACAGGATTATTTTGCCAGTCTCAAAGCCGCAGGCTGGAACCAGCCGTTCCGGGACCGCATGCTTGATATTGTTGAACTGAATGAACTGCTGGGCACAGACCAGCTGCTTGAAGATGGTTCGCGCTACGATGCTGAAAATTTTGAGGTCAAAAAATGATTGATCTTGTTACCCTGGCCGTGCTCAAGGGACGGCTTGAACAGATCGCCGACGAAATGGACGCGACCCTGTTTCGCAGTGCCTTCAATCCGATCATTGCCGAAGCTCATGACGCTTCTCATGGCCTTTATGATGCCGTCACCGGTGAAACCCTGGTTCAGGGTAAATCCGGTTTGCCGATCTTTGTCGGGGCCATGTCTTTCGCCGTGAAAACAGTGATCGAAAAGGCAGCCCGGGATGGCGACCTGGCCGATG
>Ga0316204_10006390_pt1 | contig 18189 bp, 18 predicted proteins | sample 6monrhotite_MG_2_FD_205661 | JGI IMG/M metagenome (GOLD analysis project Ga0316204, IMG submission 205661) | Microbial mat bacterial communities from mineral coupon in-situ incubated in ocean water Damariscotta River, Maine, United States -... | ecosystem: Environmental > Aquatic > Marine >... | reverse complement strand
TCGCATGTTGTCGATGGAATCCGTATCGAAAGAAATTCTTGATCACGTCGAAAAAACCCTGCGCAACGAATTCATGACCAACTTGGCCCGTTCGGCGCGTCAAGACAGCCATGAAATGATTGCCGGGATTTTCAACACGTTGGATCGCAATACGGAAACACGTTTCATGGATGCGTTGGAAGAACGCAACCGAGAATCTGCGGAACGCATCAAGGCTTTGATGTTCACCTTCGACGATTTGGAACGCGTCGACAGTGCTGGCGTCCAGATTATTTTGCGCCAAGTGGACAAGGCTCAACTGTCTGTGGCGCTCAAAGGCGGCTCGGACGCCGTCAAAGAGCTGTTCTTTTCCAACATGTCAGAACGGGCCTCGAAAATCATGCGCGAAGATATGGATGCCATGGGGGCTGTGCGCCTAAAAGACGTCGACGAGGCACAAGCCGCCATCGTGACCGTCGCCAAAGAGCTCGCCGATAACAACGAAATCATCATCGCCGGTTCGGGCGAAGATGATGAACTGGTGTATTAGCGGCTAATCTCGGTCTTGATAAAATTTGTTGATGAACGTGGTGAAGACGTCTGCATCAAGCGGCTTGGAAAAATAATAACCCTGAATTTCATCACAATTATAATTTTTAAGAATGTCTAATTGTGCTTTAGTTTCAACACCTTCGGCGATAATTTTGCGGTTTAGAGTTTGCCCCATATTGATGATGGTGTGAATGATTTCTGCATCATCACGACTGGTGTCAATATCATTGACGAACGAACGATCAATCTTGATCGTATCAATGGGAAACCGCTTTAAATAGCTGAGCGACGAATAGCCCGTTCCGAAGTCATCCATAGATATACGAATGCCAAAATCGTGTAAATTTTCCAAGGCCGCGACAACATTTGGCACATCACTCATCAACATGCTTTCGGTGATTTCAATTTCCATAGCGCTGGGTGGCAAGCCTGCATCTTTCAACGCCCCCTTCACGATTTCAACAAACGAAGGATCGCGCATTTGCCGCGCCGAAAGGTTGACCGCGATTTTAACCGGGTCCAAGCCCTCTTCCAGCCATCTTAAGTGTTGGCGGCAAGCCTCGCGGATGGCCCAGGCTCCGACTTCGATAACCATTCCCGACTCTTCTAAAATCGGGATAAAGGTAACCGGACTGACCAAACCAAGGTCAGGACTTTCCCAACGCATCAGAGCCTCTGCGCCGATCACTTTGTTCGTCACAAGGTCCAATTTAGGCTGATACAAAAGCTTAAATTCTCGCCCTTCCAAAGCCTTGGTTAAACCAGATTTAACAACCAGCCTGTCTTCGACCTCTTGGTTCATATCTGTGGTAAAGAACTGGAAGTTAGCCTTCCCTTTTTCCTTGGCACGATACATCGCCGCATCCGCATTTTTCAGCAAACTGTGGGCACTGGTGGCGTCATCTGGAAAAATTGTGATGCCGATTGACCCTGAAATGAACGTCTCATGTCCATTCAAATGAAACGGTGCGGCTAAACTATCGAGAACCCGTTGAGCCAGCAGCGGCGCATTGCGGTGATCGTCAAGGTTCGGCATAATTATGGTGAATTCATCGCCACCCAAACGCGCCACGGTATCCCCATCACGCACACACTCTTCAAGTCGGTCTGCGGCTTCTTTAAGCAACAAATCACCGATATCGTGGCCCAAGGTATCATTCACCAGTTTAAAGCCATCCAGGTCAATAAACATCAAGCCTAAGCTTTTATCGGCCCGCTTCATATTGACAAGCCCCTGTTCAAGGCGATCATGGAACAAAGTGCGGTTGGGCAACGAGGTCAGGTTATCATAGTTAGCTTGATACAAGATGCGTTCTTCATCTTGTTTGCGTTTGGTAATATCAGAAATAATCGCCGCGAATTGGCGCACATCATCATCCGGATTGGAAATGGTGGTCACTGATAATCGTTCAGCATATTTCTCTCCGTCTTTGCGCAAATTCCAAAATTCACCCTCCCATTTGCCCCGGGCTTCCAAACCCGCAATCATGTTTTTATACTGAATGCCGCCTTCAGATAAAGCCGCGTGATTGATGGGATGCTGGCCTAAAAGATCCTTTGGGCTATAGCCTGAAATGATCGTATAGGCCGGGTTTATGGACGTAATCCTAAAATCTTGATCAATGATCGCAACACCTTCGGCGAGGCTTTCGATAACTTCTCCGGCCAACCGCAAGCCGTCTTCGGCACGATGACGTTCGGTAATTTCTTGGGTCAGATCACGGGTCCGTTCTTCGACCCGCATTTCCAATTCGCTATGCGCGCGGCGTAAATCGGCCTCGGCTTTCTTGCGGTGCGTGATATCTCGCAAAATCCCCGTATAAAAGCGCTTGGACCCGTGACGCAATTCGGTAACCGCCAATTCCAGCGGAAATTCAGAGCCATCCTTACGTACGCCAGATTCTTCACGGTTGACGGTGCCAATGATTTTTTGCTTACCTGTTTTTAGATAATTTTTCAGGTATTGATCATGCTGGCTGCGGTGCGGTTCGGGGACAATAATTGAAATATTTTCGCCCAAGACTTCCTGCAATCTATAGCCGAAAATGTGTTCGGCGGCTTTGTTAAAGGACAGAATTTCTCCAACGTCGTTAATGGTAATGATCGCATCGGCGACGGTATCAAGAATACCGCGCAATCGTTGTTCGCGGTCTTTCAAGGTTTCAGCCGTGCGCTTGCGTTCGGTAATGTCGCGCGCTTCCAACATGTACTGCCCGTTCGCCAAAGACGACACCATAACCTCGACATCAATGACGTCATCGTTTGAACTGATAAATTTAAGAGGCAGCACCTCTTTTTCTGCCGAAAGCAGATCAAAACCACAGTCTATAATGCCGTGATAATCGGGGTGGACTATGTTGATAATGGGTTTATTCAAGACGTCCTTGACGCTGCTGAATTTAAGCAGTTTCCATGTGGACTCATTGGCCAACAAAATCGTGCCCTTGGCATCAAGAACACAGACCATCGCTTGCGAAAAGACAAACAAATCGCGGTATAGATCAGAACTAAAGCCGGGCGCACCGACAGATACGGAGGCATCCTTGAGTTCAGTCTCGACGGATGAACCCACCGAGGCATTTTCAACTGGTTTTTTGGTATCTGACGTCATGCATTCCCACTCTCTTACCGGATAAAAATTCCCAGCAAGTTTTGCATTATTCTCATATTATCAACCAAGTGCAAGGAAAGAAGTCTTTTTGATATAATATCAAAGACATGTGCATCTGGTATCGACATTTATAACTTTGCGCCTTAACGTGTTTTATGAACAAAGAGTAGAAGGCTTTGAGATGCAAATCTATCTCCCCATTGCTGAAATCTCCGTTAACATCTTCCTCCTCTTAGGCATGGGGATCGGTGTTGGATTTCTATCCGGTTTATTCGGCGTTGGCGGCGGTTTTTTAATGACCCCTTTGCTTATTTTTATTGGCATCCCCCCTGCCGTTGCAGTTGGCACGGGCGCCAATCTGATTGTCGCCTCTTCCATTTCCGGGGTTTTGGCCCATTGGAAACGCGGTAACGTTGATTTGAAAATGGGCTTTATGCTGTTGATCGGCGGCGTTCTTGGGTCGACCCTTGGCGTATGGCTGTTCACCTACCTGAAAACCTTGGGCCAAATTGACCTGGTTATTCAATTGTCTTATGTGGTTTTTTTGGGCGTCATCGGCTTGTTGATGCTGTTTGAAAGCGTCAAGGCCATGCGAGCCTCGAAAACCGGCCCACCGCCCCGCAAGCATCACAATTTCCTTCAAGCTTTGCCATTTAAAATGCGCTTTCGCAGTTCTAAACTTTACGTTTCGGGGTTGCTGCCCGTTGGCATCGGATTTTTCGTCGGCATGTTGTCAGCCATCATGGGAGTCGGTGGCGGTTTCGTTATGGTTCCGGCGATGATTTATCTGTTGGGTATGCCAACTTCGGTGGTGGTTGGCACCTCTCTGTTTCAGATTATTTTTGTCATGGCCAACGTCACCGTCCTGCAATCAATCCACAACTTCTCTGTGGATGTGGTGTTATCGGTACTGTTGCTGGTTGGAGCGGTTTTTGGGGCTCAGTTTGGCGCCAAATCAGGGGCCAAGCTAAAAGGCGAAGAGCTTAGGATACTGCTGGCCGTCATGGTCGTTAGCGTGTGCATTAAAATTGGCCTCGATTTAACCTTAACACCGAATGATTTCTATGTCCTTGGCACCATAGGGGGGATGTAGCGATGATGCGCCTTACTGGCCTTGCCCTACCCCTCCTTTTGCTGTGCGTCACGGCCGCTCACGCCGATGACCTTGATGTTGACTTGTCCAAGCCCGATGTGCGCCTAAATGTGTCGTTTAAAGGCTCTGAATTGTTATTGTTTGGCGCAAAAGATATTTTTGGCGACGTGATCGTTGTCGTGCGCGGCCCCAACAAAGACACCTCAGTGCGTCTAAAAGAAAAAGTCTTTGGTATCTGGGCCAGCACCGATGAGGTCATCTTTAGCGATACCCCAACTTTTTATGCCGTTGCCGCCACCCAACCCGTCCAAGACTTGCTTCCTGAACACGTGTTGCAATCCGAACGCATAGGCGCCACGCGTTTAGGTCTTAAAGTTAAAAGCAAACCACCCACCGCCAGTGCAAAAACGATTGACAACTTCAATGCTGGATTTATCCGCAATATGGTTGCCAAAAACCTTTACGCCAAAAACCTTGGTAATATACGTCAGATCGGCAAGCAACTGTTTCGGACCGAATTATGGTTCCCATCCAATGTCTCAGTGGGCGAATACATCGTAGAGACTTATTTGGTGTTGGATGGTCAAATTGAAACCAAAAGAACCACCTATTTACGCGTCCACAAAGTCGGAATTGAGGCTCAAGTCTATGACTTTGCTCATAATTTCGCCTTCTTATATGGGCTACTCGCGATCATCATTGCTATGGTGAGCGGGTGGTCTGCCAATGCTATCTTCATGAAAAGGGGTCGATAAATCATGACCAAAAAAAAATTGAAGGAGATGGAAAAGGAATTTACCTTCCTGTGTGTCGTTGATGAAAGCCCAGAGCTAAGCGCAGCCCTTCGGTTTTCCTGTCAGCGGGCCAAACACGTGGGTGGCCGTGTGGCTTTGGCCTATGTCATTGCCCCAGCGGAGTTCCAGCACTGGTTGGGCGTGGGCGAATTGATGCAGGAAGAAGCCCGCGACAATGCCGAGGCCTTGATGAATACCGCTGCCGAAAACGTCATGAAATCAACCGGAAAAATGCCGATGTTTTTTATCCGTCAAGGAGATAAGGCGCAGGAATTGATCAATTTGGTCAAAGAAGATAAATCGATTTCTCTGTTGGTCCTGGGGGCTGCCACGGGCAAAGACGGTCCCGGTCCCTTGATCAGTTACATGGTGGAAAAGGCTGCTGATAAATTACAAGTCCCCATCACCATTGTCCCCGGCAACCTGTCGGACGAACACATCGACAGCATTACCTAAAACCCGTAATACCACGGCACAAAGAGACTAAAGGCCGCCCATACGATCAGGATCAAAGGAATCCCAGCGCGGGCAAAGTCGGTGAATTTGTAGTGCCCTGGTGCCATCACCAACAAGTTGGTCTGATAGCCTATAGGCGATGCAAATGAGCAGTTGGCGGCGAACACCACGGCCACGGCAAAGGCCTCTACGGGGGCATTCAAACTCACGGCTAAATCCACCGCAATGGGCGTAAACAACACCGCTAAGGCTTGCGAACTGATGACGTTGGTCAACACCACCAGGGTGATAAAGAACATCGACAACACCATCCAAGGCCCGGCCCCGTCAAACATTCCCATCACCCCACTGGCGATAAAGTGCGCGCCGCCTGTGGCGTGCATGGCTGTGCCCATGGCCAAAGCAGCCGGAATCATCGTCAGCACCTTGGTATCGACCGCACGAAAGGCTTGGCGGATGTTCAACACTTCCAGCCCCACCATAGCGGCAGCCCCGGTTAAACCCGCGATCACAATCGGCATCAATCCCGTGGCCGAGGCCAAAATAACGCTTAGCAATACCAAGGCTGCAGGTTTGGCGTGATGGTGCGCCGGCAGTTCAGCTGCCGACCATTCAATCAGCAAAATATCTTGATTACCGCGCAAAGCTTGCACGTCTTCGGGGGTTCCTTGAACCAGCAACACGTCTCCCGCTTGCAAGCGAATTTCTGTCAGCCGCGCCCGCATCATGCGTGAGCGACGCTGCACCCCCAACACGATACAGCGCGTTTTGAAGCGAAATCCAGCCAGGGTCAAAGTTTGCCCAATGATCCGAGAGGCTGGCGGCACCATGGCTTCCGCCATGACCCGTTCGCCGCCATGCCACGGCATGGTTTCATCGCTTTCGCCTTCGTCATCTACTGTGACATTAGCCCCCTCATCGGTTTTGGTAGGGATGGCAGGCTCGTTGGTGGCCGTTTCCACATCGGGATACAGGCCTTTGGCGTCGCGTGACAAAGCTCGGGCAATTTCCTTGCGGGTCGCGGCGACCACAAAAATATCGCCAATCCGCGCTTCAAAATCTTCAAACGGCGGCAACAGGGCTTCTTCGTCACGCTGCACCATGCGCAAGGTCATATTTCCCAACGCCGGGAAGATCCCACCGACAGATTTTTTACCGACCAAATGCGACTTTTCCCCCACCGTCACTTGAGCAATGTACTGCTTGCCGTCGGGGTTGTTACCCGCCAACGTTTCAGCCATGCCTTCGCGCTTGGGCAGAAAAATGGGGGCCAAAACCAACAAGTAAACCACCCCGACCCCCGCTAAAACGAGGCCCGGAATGGTAAAATCAAAGAAATCAAAGGGTTTAACATGCATACCGATCAAGGCCGAGTTCACCAACAAGTTGGACCCTGAACCAATCAACGTCGTCATGCCGCCCAAAATGGCTGCAAAACTAAGCGGCATCATCAGTTTAGAGGGCGGCAAATCAAAGCGTTCGGCCAAAGCCTGCATGATCGGGATAAAGATCACCACCACCGGAATGTTGTTCAAAAACCCGCTGACCACGATCACTGTCACCAGCACAGCCATGATCGATACCCAAGAGCGCGGTCCACAACTGCCTAAGATAAAGCGCGCCACGGTATCTAAAACGCCCGTTCGCACCATCCCCTGACCAATCACCAACAAAGCCAAGACCGTGATCAGGGCCGGGTTGGAAAAGCCCGACAACAAGGTTTCCGCCGACAAAATATTAACCCCATTGGGATCAACCACCGGGAAAAAATAAAAGAACATCATCAGCGCCGACAGCACGCCAAGAGACGTCACCTCAATTGTCACCTTTTCAATCGCGTAGAGCGTAAAGGCACCAATAATGACGGCAAACGTCACCCACATTTGAAAGTCGGAGGCAGTGGTCGCAGCAGCGAGCATGTCGTTCCTTTGTATTCCCCTGTGCAACAGCTTCGTCACACACCTTTAACCCGCCTAAATGAGCACATTCAGACGGGACAGAACAAGCTAATTCAGAAAAATTAACCCCAAAGCCAACTTTGTGGGTTCGGGACAGGCTTTTGATTTTCCAACAGCATCCACCCTCTTACAATCCGAGCCACATACCATATGGGCAGGATAAAGAGCAAAAACATGCCGACGGCCAACAGCCACGTCACAACGCCAATGGCAATCAAAACCAGCCCGTACCAAAACGTCCGAATGAGAAAATCGTAGTGCGTTTGCAGCCAAGGTTCAGCCTCTGCGCGCGCGATATAGGCCAAGATTAAGCCCACCAACATCGGAACCCCGGTAACCACGGAAATAGCATACAAGACATAGGTCGCGCGTGGCAGAGTCATAGAATCTTTGCTTAACGAGTTAATATAGTTAGCAAAATCATCAAAGTAATTTGGGCCTGACGTTTGCGAGCCGTCTTGAGAGTCTTTGGAAGACGATCCAGATGTTTTCATTTCAAAATTGGGCAACCGTTTGGCATTGGGCATCAAAAGCACCTGCAAATTGTTTATGGGTACACTTTATATATGCCTATTTTTTGCCACCGCCAGGGGGCAGGCTATTTTAACAAATCGACCATAAAGACATCATAGCGCGTGGATTTTCCAATAATTTGGTGAGAACAAGGCCCAATACTCGCTATTGGGTCGGCAAGCCTTGGCCATTTCAAAACCACCCGCTTTTGTGCCGTGACCAGTGCCACCTTCATCAAATCGGCGGCATCAACGTCCGTGCCGACAATTTGACGGATTTGGCGCATTTCACTTTTAACCAGCGCCGATTTTTTACGTGGGGGGTGCATCGGGTCCACCAACACCACATCGGGCTTAGGCTTCAAGGATGCCAATACATCTTTCGCATCGCCAAATAATAAGGTCATGCGCCCTATCACTTCGGCCACCTCACCACCGGCTTCCAAAGCCCGCTTTAAGCCCTCTTGTAACAGTCTGTGCATTTCGGGAGACCGTTCAATCAACGTAACCTCAGCCCCCAATGAGGCCAATAAAAAAGCATCTCCACCCAGCCCCGCCGTCGCATCAACGATGGTCGGCGTTTGTCCTTTTTTCATGCCCACGGCCTTAGGCAGCGCTTGCCCGCGCCCGCCGCCAAAGCGAAACCGATGGCCCACAGCACCGCCAACAAAATCACAGACAAGATCACCTGCCTTTAGATTCTCTATCAAATCTATTCGCCTTCGGTTTCAATGTTCAAGACGACACCGCAATGCTTACAATGTACGGCATCAGGATCGTGGCGGTTCAAGCCGCACGTTGGGCAAGTATGACGGACCTTAGTGGGATGGAAAATAGTTTGAATCAAACGCAAAAACAAGCCGACCCCGACCACCATAATCACCACCGACAACAAATGCCCCGAAGTACCATGCAAGGTGATGTCACCAAAGCCTGTGGTGGTCAATGTGGTGACGGTGAAGTAAAGCGCATCGACGTAATTTGAAATATCATCGTTCACGCTGACCTGCATGACATAAACCAAGGCGGTGATGAAAAAGATGAAAACCGATAGGTTGACGATGCTCTGAATGATGTCTTCGTGCTTGGCAAAATAAGGGAATTCTTTGCGTAAATCTTTGAGCACGCGATACGATCGCAACAAACGCAACGCCCGCACCACTCGCAAAAAAGCAAAGTTTTCCGCGATAAGCGGTACCAACAAGGTTACGATAACAATGATATCGACCAGTGAAGCAACGTTCATCAGGTGACGAAAACGATTTCGGGCGATCCACAGACGCGCCGCAAAATCAGTCCCCAAAACACCTGCAATAAAAAAATCTAGAAGAATGGTCCAGGGGCCCAGCGACACCATGGAACTGACAATAAAATAGGTGATGGTGATAACGTCAAACGCAAGCAGACCAAACCTAAACAGGCTGGACGTATGGGAGGTACCGTTATAAAGCCCTTTCAGGCGCCCGTGTAAGGTGTTCATAGCCCAACACTATTGCCTCTGCGTATCTGCATCAAGCTGAAACTCACAGCCTCTCAATCCCAATCCCTTAGTCGTTTCTTAATCCCCCTATGAAAGACTAAAAGTCTTAGGAGAAACCTAGAAAAGAAAGGTGTCAGAATGACCCATGATCCATACTTAGATTTAAACAGAGACTTAAATGAACTTGTTTCTGTGACCCGTGAGTTTGAACAGAAAATTCAGGAAGCTATAAATTCGTCAAACACCAAGCCACGCAGTGTACTTTCCGTGGAAGATTTCCTTGATGAGTTAAAATTTGCTTCCTAAAACTCGACTTCAACTCTCAACAGATAAAAGGCACTCACAAATTCACTGTGAGTGCCTTTTATTTGTTGGAGGATATAGCCGTTTTCATACTGAAACATCACATTCCAGCCATTGATGAACACCGTATTCAAGTTTGAAACAAGCGCTCGATCGGCATTTCAGCCGCATCCTTCTTCGGGCGGGATAGGTAGAACTCGGCGAGAAAGTATCCCTCAGCCTCCTTGCCGGTCGGGTCGACACCCCGGTCGCGCAGTTGTTCAAGCACTTGATCCCGCTCATCATCGGAGGCGAACTCACGCTGAAAGAAGGTTTGGCCTTCGAGCTTTTCCGTGACATAGCCCCACTTGTCCAAAGATTTCGCGATGGCGTCAAACGGAAACAAGCGCAGCACAAAGTTAGCAATCCAGGGTTGGTGGCCTTCACCTATCACCGGCAGCAAACGGTCGAAACTCTTCTCTGTCAAATAGCCCACGCACCCGGTAGATGTCACCAAATCGACCGGCGCCAGCTTTTCTTTCGCCCGTGCAGATAGCGCTTCGGTTTCAAGGTTTGCGACAAGTCCTTCGTTGAGCAGACCTGACTTTACGCCAAATGCGATGGCCTTCTCGGCCAGGTCAAGCCCAATCACCTCGATGTCTGCGGAGGTGTCAGTATCGGCTAAGAATTTCTTGTCGTACGCGCTGACCCCCTCCGATGTGGCGTCCATCATTTTCTTCTGGCCCCAATGTTCGTAGAGCTTGTCCATGGAAAGATCGTGTTTGAGGATTGCCGCGTTGATGCCGTAGGAACAGCCCAAATCCAAAATATGGATCGTGTCGTTCTGGGAAGCCTGTAAGTGACCGATCAAGGTCTGAAATATGAGTTTGGCGGTATCAGGTATGGCGTAATCGAGCTTGTTTAACTCATGGAAATAAGCCCTTGGGTCGGACTGATTATAAATATGGTCCATGTCGGCTTTGGCTTCATTTATACTCTCAAAGGCGTTATAAGCTGACATATATTCTCTCCTAGGCTACATTTAAGCACGCCACGACTTCTGTACAGAATAAAAATGATTTAGCCCAAAACGTAGATCGAGAAACGTCACACCGGCGCTTCTGAACGCAAGTGTGATGCGGGTCAAAGAATATTCATTGTGTAGGCTTGATAGTATGAACTTAACACGGCTGCCCGGAATTTGATACCTCAGTGCGAAATTATGAGTGAAGCACAGCTTTAAATTGTCTCCTCCTGGCTATACTGGGCCTTATAGAGACGGCCCTATAATGACAGTTTTTGCGCGGAAAACTGTCATTGTTCCTTCGAGCAAACGTCATCAGAACATTGCTGGAAACATTTTATGTACGCAGGATAAACGCTTAACTTTCGGCCACAAAAAAGCGCCGCGACGTGAGCCGCTGGCGCTTTTGTTTTGCTTGATTTCAATGTTCTAATTCTGAGGCACTGATTTAAATAATAATTTGGTTGGGGAACCTGGACTCGAACCAGGATTGACGGTGTCAGAGACCGCTGTCCTACCATTGAACGATTCCCCACCAAAGCTTAGGAACGGGGCACATATATGCGCCCGGGCGGACAAAGGCAAGTCCTGACTTATGGCTTTTGGGTGTCGTTTTGAATACCTATTTTATCTGATACCTTTGTTGTATGGGATGCGCTATGGTGCATTCAAGCGAGACCTTGATCGTAACAGGGATGAAAAGTGAAAATGAGCCCACCAGACACCGCCTCTCAACACGCCCCGCCGCACGCTTATGCGGCCATTGACCTTGGCACCAACAACTGCCGGATGTTGGTGGCGCGCCCCTATGGCGACGGCTTTCGCGTGGTCGATAGCTTTTCGCGCATTGTGCGGCTTGGCGAAGGCGTTGCCGCCGAAGGGCGGCTCAGCGAAGACGCCATCAAACGGACTCTGAACGCGCTCAAAATTTGCAATGCCAAAATCAATTCTATTGGTGCCAAGCGGGTCCGTTCAATCGCCACCGAAGCCTGCCGCCGCGCCGTAAATGGGCCGGAGTTCCTAGACCGCGTTAAAAACGAAGCCGGACTAGATCTTGAAACCATCTCTGCTCAAGAAGAAGCAAACCTGACCTTAGCAGGTTGCCAGCCCTTGCTAAACAAAGACCGCCCCCACGCTTTGGTGTTTGATATTGGCGGTGGCAGCACGGAAGTTTTGTGGATCGACACCTCTAACCCTGTTGAGCCAAAGGCGGTGGACGTCATTTCCCTGCCCCATGGCGTCGTCACACTGACCGAAGATTTTTCGGGGCGCACCAGCCATGGCGAATCTTATGAAGAAATTGTCGATCTGATCGATCGCGGGTTCGCTGAATTTGATCGCCGCAATGGCATTAGCCAGGCCGTCACAGCGGGCCTTGTGCAAATGCTTGGCACCTCTGGCACGGTGACAACACTGGGCGCTTTGTACCTAAAGCTGGACCGTTATGATCGCTCGCTTGTTGATGGGCTTGATCTCGACTTTGACCACATCAACGGGGTTGTTCATCATTTGGGCAGCCTTAACACCGAAGATCGTATGCAAAATCCCTGTATTGGCCCGAAACGGAGCGATCTCATCATGGCTGGATGTGCTGTGTTAGACGCGGTTTGTCGGCGCTGGCCCGTGGGGTCACTGGTGGTGGCGGACCGGGGCATTCGCGAAGGCATTTTGTTAAACCTTATGGCCTTAGACGGTATTCACATTCAACGTTCTCCTCATGAAGGATCGGGCTGTCACCCATGACCAAACCACCACGCGGATACAAAACCCGCGCCGAACGCGCTGCCTCTGGGCCGACTGTGCGGATGAAACATACCAAAGTCAAAACCGCGCGCGGACGAAAAATCTCGTCGAAAATGTGGCTGGAACGCCAATTGAATGACCCTTACGTGCTCGAAGCTCAACGCCAGGGCTATCGCTCGCGGGCGGCGTTTAAGCTGATCGAATTGGATGAAAAGTACAGTATCTTGAAATCCGGGGCCCGCGTGGTGGATTTAGGCGCAACCCCCGGCGGTTGGTCACAAGTCGCGGCCCAAATCGTCCTCAAGGGCAAACATGGGCAATCTGGAAAGGTGGTGGCTTTAGACATCAACGAAATGGAATCCCTGCCCGACGTGACGTTCTTGTTGCAAGATTTTATGGATGATGACGCGCCCGATAATTTAAAAGCCGCCCTGGGTGGGGAAGCTGACATCGTGATGAGCGATATGGCCGCCAAAGCCACCGGACACACCCCAACCGATCACATCCGCATCATGGATCTGTGCGAAACCGCCCTTCAATTCGCCTGTGAAGTGCTAAGCCCCGGCGGAATCTTCATCGCCAAGGTTTTGCAAGGCGGCACCGAAGACCAATTGCTCAACACCATGAAGCGTGATTTCAAAACCGTCCGTCACGCCAAACCGCCCGCATCCCGTCAGGATTCAGCCGAAATGTACGTGGTGGCAATCGGCTTTAAGGGGCGGAATTTGGCTGATGCTGAAAACTAGCGTTGCTCCACGGCACCGCCGTCCTTGATCCATTGGTTCATGCCACCTTGGACATTATAGATTTTGCTGTAGCCCTTGTTGTTAGCCAGGGCGTTGGCGATTCTTGAAGACCGCATACCGGACCGACAGATCACGATCACTTCATCACCTTGTCCGGCCACCGCTTGAAACAGGGGCAAAAAATCAGCTTGCAAACGGTTGCTTTGATCAAACGCGGTGATCAGTTTAGCGTCCTTAATCACGCCCGTACCGACCCATTCATCGGCCCGACGCAAATCAACCACAGGCACGCCGCGCGCCATCATTTCCGTTAATTTAGAGCTATCAATGTTGCCATAGATTGGCCCCTCGACGCCCAACAATTCAACGTCAAACTTCAACGTGGCATTGGGGGGAATAACGCCCCCGGCCCCCGCGTCACCGTAGGCCAGTTGCGAGGCAATGATCAATTCCCGTTTGCCGCCGATGTGCATGCCTTCAACGCCCAAATCCCACCCCGGAATGACTTGTCCGGCGCCGAGCGTGAATTTAAAGGGATCGCCCCGATCAACACTGGAATCAAACTTTTTGCCGTCCATTGTCCATCCCGTGTAATGAACCGTGACTGCGGCATGACGCACCGCAAGCGCGCCGCTGCCGACTTTCAGGTCGGTGATTTTCAAGCCGTCAATTTCGGCGGCAAACGAGGGCGCTGCAAAACATAAAATCAACGCGACGACTTTTAAAATACGGCTCATTTAGAAGCTTCCTTTGCGAACGGCACAACCGCGCCACCATCTTTGATCCAACCGTCTATGCCGTCCCTGAGGACAAAGAGTTTGTTATAGCCTTTGCGTTGAGACATAATTTTGGCCAAGTAACCGCTACGCTTACCGTTAGAATCAACCATGATAAATTCATCGGATTTTTTCACGTTCGCCAACAGAGTTCTAAAAAAATCTTTAGAAAATGATTTATTATCCAAAAACCCCGTAACCAGCTTGGTCCCTTCGATGACACCCGTGGCTTCGGCTTCAGCGGGACGTCTGACATCAAAGATGGGGACGCCACGCGCAAGCAACACATTCAGGTATTCCATGTTCACATTGGTGTATTTCCCGATGCTCACTTCCAAAAGTTTAATTTCGAACTTCAAAGTTTCGTTGGGGCCGATGAGGTCAGGAAACCCGTCTTTGCCATAAGCAAGTTCAGAAGGAATAATCAATTCGCGCTTGCCGCCTTCCTTCATGCCTTTAATGCCAATTTCCCAACCTTGAATAACCTCGCCGTTGCCAAGGAAAAAACCAAACGGCTTATTGCTTTCACGGCTGGAATCAAACTGTTTTCCATCCAAAGTCCAACCTGTGTAATGAACCGATACCCGCATTCCATCTAAGGCTTCGAAGCCTTCACCAACCTTGATATCGGTGATTTTAACGTCAGAAGTTTCTGCGGAAAAAGCTGGGGAAATCGTTGGCGTAAGCGAAAGCAAAACGATGGCCAAAAATTTAATAAGACGCGTCATATTTTGATCCATAAACACAGTTGAATTCTGAAACGAAGAACACAGATATAGCTTAAGGGGCACTATGTATTCAATCCTCAAACCAGCATTTTTCGATTAAGCTTTAAATCACCTTGGCAATTGGGGGCGGATGTGTATGATGACGCGCCAAATCCCTGTTCTGGAGGAAGCATGAAAATCCTAGAAGCTTTGACGTTTGATGATGTTCTGCTGACCCCCGCACAATCCAATGTGCTGCCCGCTCAGACCGACACCCGCACGCGCCTCACCAACACCATCAATCTTGGCATTCCCATGCTATCTGCGGCCATGGATACGGTCACCGAAAGCCGTATGGCCATCACCTTGGCGCAAATGGGCGGACTTGGCGTTATTCACAAGAATCTTAGCATCGAAGAACAGGCCCTTGAAGTCCACAAGGTCAAAAAGTTCGAGGCTGGCATGGTCGCCGATCCGGTTACCATCTCCCCCAATGCTCCCCTATCTGAAGTTATGGCGATCAAAGATCAGTATGGATTTTCCGGCATTCCCGTGGTCGAAGACGGCACGGGAAAAGTGGTTGGGATCATCACCAACCGTGACGTTCGCTTTGCCCAAGACCCCAGCCAAAAAGTTGGCGAGCTGATGACCAAAGACGTGGTCACCGTCAAAGGCGGCGTGGATCGCACCGAAGCCATGCGCTTGTTGCACCAGCACCGCATTGAAAAGCTGATCGTGGTCGACAATGACTATCGCTGTATCGGCTTGGTTACGGTCAACGACATCGTTAAAGATCAAGAAAACCCCCATGCTTGTAAAGACGACAAGGGTCAATTGCGAGTGGCGGCGGCGACTTCGGTTGGCGAAGCGGGTCATCTGCGCTCTGAGGCGTTGATTAAGGCGGGTGTTGACCTTTTGGTCATCGACACCGCCCACGGCCATTCCAGTGGCGTTGGCGAGTCTGTACGGCTCATCAAAGCCAGCTACCCAGACATACAAATCATGGCGGGCAACATCGCCACCCCTGAAGCGGCCCAATCCCTGATCAAAGCGGGTGCGGACGCCGTTAAAGTGGGCATCGGCCCCGGCACCATTTGCACCACCCGCATGGTCGCGGGCGTTGGCGTGCCGCAATTGTCGGCGATTATGGAAACGGCCAAGGCCTGTCAAAAAACCAACACCCCGCTTGTTGCCGATGGCGGCATCAAATATTCAGGCGATATTGCCAAGGCCATTGCGGCCGGGGCAAGTTCGGTCATGATGGGGTCGATCTTTGCCGGGACCGAAGAAAGCCCCGGTGAAGTCTTCTTGTATCAAGGTCGTTCGTACAAATCGTACCGTGGCATGGGCTCACTCGGCGCGATGGCCGAAGGCTCTGCCGATCGTTATTTCCAGGCCGATGTCGACAATATAAAGCTGGTTCCCGAAGGCATTGAAGGTCGCGTTGCCTATAAAGGCCCAGTCGGCGCAGTGGTCCACCAAATGATTGGTGGTTTGCGCGCCGCAATGGGCTATACGGGGTCTGCAACCATTTCTGACCTGCAAACCAATGCCGTTTTCCGTCGCATCACCGGTTCGGGCCTCCGCGAAAGCCACGTCCATGACGTGACCATCACCCGCGAAGCCCCAAATTACCGCACAGAAAGCTAATCCGTAGAAGGCTTTTTATTAAGAGTCTCAGCCAACTGGCGCGACCCTGTATATGCAGATCGATTTAGACCTGCAATTTCTAAGAAAGAACGCCAAAATGACGCCAGCCGCCCGCACCGAAGCCGCGATCTATCTCTTAGGTAAAATTGCCGATGCGCGTCGTCCGGCAGACGATATTGTACGGGCCTGGTTTTTGGCTCGTCGTTTTGTTGGGGCCAAAGACCGTCGTGCCATTCGCGAACGGGTTTATGGATGTTTACGCAGGCTTGCTCGGCTGGACTGGCACTTAACTCAAGCGGCGTTTGGTAAAGACAAAACCGCGCGTTTGCGGGTCTTGGCCGACGTGGTGCTTGAAGGCCTAGACACCGATGAATACTTCAACAGCCTGCCCCATGGCCCAGGCCCCTTAGATGACGGTGAAATCGAAATCGCCGAAGCCTTAAAGGGCAAAAACATTGATCATCCAGACCAACCTGGCCATGTTCAGGTTGAATTACCAGAATGGTTATCGGATAAACTTAAACCCGTTTATGCCGAAACCTTCATGGCCGAAATGATGGCCGTCAACACGCCAGCCCCGATGGATTTGCGCGTTGCTATTGGCCGCGTGTCTCGCGATCAAGCCCAAAAATCGCTCGCCAAATCAAACGTCAAAACCTATCCCACCGATCTGTCTCCTGTTGGCTTAACATTGCAAGCCCACTCCGATATCGCCCGCACGCCTGCGTTTAAAAAGGGCTTTGTCGAAGTCCAAGATGAAGGTTCGCAAATTTTGGCGCTGTTGGTCGGAGCCAGGGCCAATATGACGGTTGTTGATTATTGTGCGGGGGCCGGGGGCAAAACGTTAGCCATTGCGGATCGTATGGGCCTGCAAGACGGTCATTCCAAAGGCCGCTTGATTGCCAGTGATATCAGTGCGGACCGTCTAGCCCGCATGGACAAACGCCTCCACCGGGCCAAGTTGACCAACAAAGTCGAATGCCACGTTTTAGACCCAAAATCCCCTTGGTATGCGGGTCAAGAACAGAGCTTTGACCGGGTTCTGGTGGATGCCCCCTGCTCTGGTTCTGGCACCTGGCGTCGACACCCCGAACAGAAAAAACGCCTCACCGAAGAGCGTCTTGCTGAATTGATGGCGATGCAAGATGAGGTTCTGAATGGCTCTGCGGATTTGGTCAAACCCGAAGGGCGCCTGATCTATGCTACCTGTTCTTTGCTGCGTGAAGAAAACGAACACCGTGTCGAAATGTTCTTAAAAACGCATAAAGATTTTAAAGTTGTGCCGATCCAAACCGTTTGGGCTGAAACCCTTAAAAACACCCCCTGCCCAGACATGAAAGAAGCCCCGTACCTGCGCCTGTCTCCGTACAGTCACGACACGGATGGATTCTTCGTCGCTGTTTTGGAACGTATGGCCTAGGAACCATAAGCTTTCACGACCTCTCCCTAAACACGCTCGGTGCACGTTCAACCTTTATCCTTTCCCCGCCCCACCTCATTCCCCTCACATACCTTTCTCTTGCCTACGCCGTACAAATAGGTGTATATGCACATGCAATGATATTGCTTTCCTGCGTATTCGGATAGGGTAAGGAGTTAGGTGTGGTTTCAGACATGTCGGCACAAGGAACAGAGAGCGAGACCTTAGCAGCTTTAGCTGAAACGTCTGCGTGTGCCTGTTTCAATGTCCGCAAGACGGGGTGACCTCAACCGGTCAATGCAACACAGGCGTTAAATCTATCTGCTGGCGTTTCAAATTCCAATGTCTTTCTGGGGCGTTCGTTTAGCTGGCGGGCAACCTTGTTTAGATGTGCCTGCGAATGCAC
>Ga0316204_10006389_pt1 | contig 18196 bp, 15 predicted proteins | sample 6monrhotite_MG_2_FD_205661 | JGI IMG/M metagenome (GOLD analysis project Ga0316204, IMG submission 205661) | Microbial mat bacterial communities from mineral coupon in-situ incubated in ocean water Damariscotta River, Maine, United States -... | ecosystem: Environmental > Aquatic > Marine >... | reverse complement strand
GGTTTTTACCAAAGCTGGAATGTGTCGCTGACCATTCTGAATTTGTGTTTGATTTCGTCGATTATGGCGCTGGGCGTCAATATTCAGTGGGGCTATGCCGGGCTGTTTAATGTCGGAATTATGGGCTTTGCGGCCCTTGGTGGTCTTGCCGCCGTGCTTATTTCGGTGCCACCCGTGCCCGAGGCATGGGCAGCAGGCGGTATGGGTGTTTTGACCGCGTTGATCATGGGGGCGGCAACCATTCTGGCGGCGATATTGGTCTATTACAAGATGCCAAAAGGGCGATTGCGGAATGTACTTGTGCTGGTGATTTGCCTTGGCGGGTACTTTCTGACCCGCAAGGTTTTCGGCCCCGCCGGCATTGCCATTGAAAAGGTTGAACCTGCAAAAACCGGGTATCTTGGCGGGCTTGGCCTGCCGATCCTGCTGGCATGGCCGGTTGGCGGTTTGCTGGCTGGCGGTGCCGCGTGGATTGTCGGGAAAATCACGCTGGGATTGCGGGCGGATTATCTGGCAATTGCCACCTTGGGCATTTCAGAAATCATCGTCGCGATCCTGAAACAAGAAGATTGGATGACCCGCGGCGTGAAAAACGTAAACGGCATTCCGCGCCCCGTGCCCTACGAGGTTGATTTGCAAAACTCTGACTGGTTTCTTGGCTGGGTTTCTTCGGTTAACGGCGATCCGGCAACGCTGTCGTCGATCTTGGTAAAGCTTTCTTACGCCGGTCTGTTTGTCGTGGTTTTGTTTATCGTGATGTATCTGTCGGAAAAGGCCCTGAAATCGCCATGGGGCCGGATGATGCGGGCGATCCGTGATAACGAAATTTCCGCTGCGGCCATGGGCAAAAACATCACCGCGCGGCATTTGCAGGTGTTTGTTCTGGGCTCTGCCGTTGTGGGGATTGCCGGTGCCATGCTCACCACGCTGGACGGGCAATTGACGCCCTCGGCCTATCAACCGTTGCGCTTTACCTTTTTGATCTGGGTGATGGTGATTGTTGGCGGATCGGGTAATAACTGGGGATCAATTCTGGGCAGTTTTGTAATCTGGTTTTTCTGGGTCGAGGCGGAAACACTGGGCCGTTCTTTGATGGATATTTTGACCTCGGGTATGGATCCCACCAATGGGCTGCGCATTCACCTGTTGAATTCAGCCGATCAACTGCGGTTGGCGACGATGGGCATTATTCTGTTGCTGGTCATGCGGTTCAGCCCGCGTGGATTGATCCCGGAAAAATAGCGGCCATAAACCACGCATAAAAAAAGCGGCGGCCGATGTGGCCGCCGCTTTTTTATAGTTTTTTCAAATTTACAGGCTGGCGTCCAGCTGTGCCAAAATCGCGTCGCCCATTTGTGTTGTGCTGACGGGGTTTGTTTCGCCTGCCTGCATCAAATCGGCGGTGCGAATGCCTGATGCCAAGACCGCCTCGATCGCGTTTTCCAACCGTGTCGCCTCGTCGCCCTGATCAAAGGAGTACCGCAACGCCATGGCGAAACTCAGGATACAGGCGGTTGGGTTGGCTTTGCCCATGCCAGTGATATCAGGGGCCGAGCCATGCACCGGTTCATACATCGCCTTGGGCCGGCCATTTTCCATCGGCGCGCCAAGGCTGGCCGAGGGCAACATGCCAAGGCTGCCGGTCAGCATCGCGGCACAATCCGACAAAATATCACCAAACAGGTTATCGGTCAGGATAACGTCAAACTGTTTTGGCGCGCGCACCAGCTGCATCGCGCCATTGTCGGCGTACATATGGGTCAATTCCACATCGGCATAATCCGCCTGATGCACCTCGTTCACCACATCGCGCCATAAAATACCGGCCTCCATCACATTGGCCTTTTCCATCGAGCAAACCTTGTTGCCACGCCGCCGCGCCAGTTCAAAGGCGGAACGCGCAACGCGATCGATTTCGCTTTCGGTATAGCGGTGGGTATTGATGCCGACGCGTTCATTGTTTTCGATATGAATGCCGCGCGGCTCGCCAAAATAGGACCCCGAGGTCAGCTCACGGACGATCATGATATCCAGACCGGCGACAATATCGCGTTTCAGCGATGAAAAATCCGCCAGTGCGTCAAAACATTGGGCGGGGCGCAGGTTGGAAAACAAATCCATTTCCTTGCGCAGCCGCAGCAAACCGCGTTCCGGTTTCACGCTGAAATCCAGATCGTCGTATTTTGGGCCACCGACGGCACCCAGCAAAACCGCGTCAACCGTCAGCGCCTTGGCCATGGTCGCGTCGGTCAGGGGCGTACCGTGCGCGTCATAGGCGGCACCACCAACCAAATCCTCGGACACATCAAAATGCAGGTCACGATTGGTACCGTACCAGTCAATGACGCGTTTCACCTCGTTCATCACTTCGGGGCCGATGCCGTCACCGGCAAGGATCAATAGGGAAGGGTTGCTCATGTCTGAATTTCCTTAACTGTCAGGGTCGCGCATCGGCCTAAAGAACTGGCCCAGATTGGTCAAGATGCAGGGGTAATCACCGGGGTAAATGATTCGAGACGACGTAAATTTGACCCAAGTTTGCCAATAAACCGGCCTAGTCGACATCAACCCAAACCAACCGGTGCGATGAGGCGCGGGTGACGGTTTCCTGATCGACACCGGCAAGGGGTTGTGTGGCGCTGGGCCAGAAAACACCCGACCGCAAAACCCGCAAGGATCGCGAGGGCAGCACATAATCCACCCGTAGATTTCCCGGCCCGCCGATGCTGGCCCAACTGGCAGTATCTTGTGCCGCGGGGGTCTTTTGAGCGGCGTTTGCGCCGGTTTGCATTGCCTCTGCCCCGCCCGCGCCGATCTGTTCGGGATCGTTGACCAGCCGGTGATCCAGCAATCTGCGCATTACATAGCTTTCGCCCGCGCCATCGTTTGGATCAAGGTTTGCGTCACCTGCAAGGACAAATTCATCGGCAAACGGGCCAAATTCACCATCCAGAAACAGCGACCAAAATCGCATTTGATCGGCGTTGCGTTTGCCATTGCGATCCTCGCGCCCATCAAAAACCGGCGTTGTGGCGTAAAATATCAAAAGATCAATTTGCCGCTCTGGCGTCAGGCGAATTGGCAATTGCCACAAAACCGTTGATGCAAGCCGAAGCTGGCGCATTTCGGATGCGGAATAATACGGGCGGCCATTGATCGCCGGCAGGTCAGCACGCGGAAAATCGGCCCAAAGCATATCGGAAAAATCGCGAAACCCCTCGCCAAAAGGCAGGCGCGACAGCACGGCAACCCCGCCTTGACCTTGAAACCACCCAAAACCCTGAGCGTCCTGCGCCTCACCCAGTTTGCCGTTTTTGTTCAAATCCAGCCCCGTTGGCATGCCGGTATTTGGCAGGCTGGCAAAACGATAAGGATAGTCCGCCCCGCGTTTTGCCAATGCCTCGGCCAATTGCGACAGGGCATAAAGCTGGGCGTCATAGTCAAAATCGGTCAAAACAAGAACGTCGGCATCGGCGGCCACGATCACCTCAATCACCGCCGCGATCTGTGGGTCGTTGCCCTTCAGAATATCGCGCAGCAATAATCCCGGCCCTTTACGGGTAAGCGCCGCCTTGAAGGTGGCTATGCGGATCGGTTCGGCATTTGCCGAAAACGCCAGACCAAAAACAAGAAGCAGACCTAGACAGAGGCCGAGGCATCCGCCACCAAACCACCCAAATGGCGTTTGGAGTTGGCGATCATAATGTCGGTCAGTCGCTCGATCACGAGACCGCGCATGATATATACTGTTGGCACGATCCCCCACAGGGCAATCACCCAAACCGCAGTGTGCAGGGATATGGAAAAACTGGCATCAAAGAATCGCAACCCAAGAATGGAAACCATCGGCACCAAGAATGGCAGGATGCCCCCTAAGAAAAAGTTAACGCGCGCGATCCGATCCAGACGGCGCAATGGATTTGTGCCAATCGTTGCCTCGAACGTCGGCAGATTCACCCATAAATTCAGCATGCGACAATGGCTGGGCCATTCGCTGACCCGCAACACCACGACAAATAGCGCCACACCCACAAAGCTGGACAGAAAGACAAAACCGACCGCTGCTTTGATAACCGGTGGTGCCATGCCGGTTTCCCCGCTCGCCAGCAGACTTGCCATCAGGCGCAGCGGGCTGATGCCAAAATCCAGCACATAATAGGTCAGCGCACCCATGGAAAAAATCAACTGGCTGGCGGCACCGGCGTTGGTGTTCAGATTTACCACCGCGGTTTCGCCCAGCAGGATTATGGCCACGCATAAAAACCGCAATCTATTATAAGGGCGGGCATCGCGAAATTCGATCATCACCGGGGCGTCGGCGGAGTATTCAAAAAAGATGAAGACGCTGCTAAACAGCGCCAAAAGGAAAATGAAGGTTGGATCCGGGATCGCCGTCGCAGTCAGCATCAGCGCTGGTAGTAAAACCAGCAAGAAAACCATAGCCGCACGCATTAAAGCGCCTGAAACCCGCGTAAACACTGCCTTTTATCCCTCAATTTGGACGGAAACGATACGATGCCGCTGCCTTGTCCCAATTTGAGAACCCGCCATTTTTGACGGGCTGCCTCGAATATGTCTTACTTTTGCCTACATTCGCTTCGCAGCGCAAGCCTTTGATCGGGTTAGAATAATCAGAATGGCGATTTTCGGAAAAAACTGTTCCTGTTCAGCATCAAAACCAAAGAACTAGGCCCCGATGCGCGATCAGGGCCTATATGTTGATCTCAATTGTGGCGCAAATGTGTCACAGCCATGGTCGCGATTGGGCAAGGTTTGCCTCAAATGTGTCAATCGACGCGACTTTTTCCATGGTCAGGCCAATGTCGTCCAATCCGTTCATCAGGCAATGCTTTTTGAAGGGGTCCACGTCAAAGGCAAATTCGGTGCCGTCCGAGGCGCTGACAACCTGATTTTCCAGATCAATACTGATCCGCGCATTACCGCCTTTGGAGGCGTCATCCATCAAAACATCGATCTGTTCTTGTGGCAAAGCGATGGGCAAGATGCCGTTCTTAAAGCAGTTGCTGTAAAAAATGTCGGCAAATGACGGCGCGATCACGCAGCGAATGCCAAAATCCAACAAGGCCCAAGGCGCGTGTTCGCGCGAAGAACCGCAGCCGAAATTTTCGCCAGCGACGATGATCTGCGCCTCGCGATAGGCGGGTTTGTTCAGAACAAAGGTGGGGATTTCGTTTTTATCGTCGTCATAGCGCATCTCGTCAAACAGGTTCACACCCAGACCCGAACGTTTGATCGTTTTCAGAAACTGTTTCGGAATGATCATATCGGTGTCGATATTGATCAGGGGCATCGGGGCCGCAATCGCGGTCAGTTTGTCAAATTTTTCCATCTTGATTTCCTTTCGGGCGTCGGCCTTTTCAAGCCTTCGCAAAATTTTTACATCATTTCCCGCACATCGGTCAGATGGCCGGTGATTGCGGCGGCTGCCGCCATGGCAGGGGATAACAGATGGGTGCGCCCACCGCGGCCTTGACGGCCTTCAAAGTTGCGGTTTGATGTGGCGGCACAGCGTTCACCGGGGGCCAGTTGATCCGGGTTCATCGCCAGACACATGGAACAGCCTGCCAGACGCCACTCAAAACCGGCATCGATAAATATCTGCGCAAGGCCTTCTTCTTCGGCTTGCGCACGGACAAGACCGGAACCGGGCACCACCATGGCGCGCATGCCGTCTTTGACCTTTTGGCCCTTCAGGATGGCGGCGGCGGCGCGCAAATCCTCAATCCGTCCGTTGGTGCATGAGCCAATGAAAACCGTGTCGATTTTGATGTCACGCAACGGTGTGCCAGCCGTCAGGCCCATGTAATCGAGCGAGCGCTGTGCGGCCTCGACCTTGCCGCCTTTGAAATCAGCAGGGAAAGGCACGGTTGCGGTGATTGGCAAAACATCCTCGGGCGAGGTGCCCCAGGTTACAACGGGGGCGATGTCTTCGCCCTTGATGGTCAGGACCTTGTCAAAATGGGCACCGTCATCGGTGAACATTGTGGCCCAGTATGCCATGGCCTTATCCCAATCGGCACCCTTGGGGGCGTTGGGGCGACCGTTACAATAGGCGAATGTTTTCTCATCAGGTGCAATCAGGCCAGCGCGCGCGCCGCCCTCAATCGCCATGTTACAGACGGTCATCCGGCCTTCCATCGACAAATCGCGGATCGCTTGCCCGCAATACTCGATGACATAGCCCGTGCCGCCGGCGGTACCCGTGGCACCGATAACCGACAGGGTGATGTCTTTGGCGGTTACACCGGGGCGCAGTTTGCCGGTGATTTCCACTTTCATGTTTTTGGATTTCTTCTGAATCAGTGTTTGCGTGGCCAGAACATGTTCCACCTCGGATGTGCCGATCCCATGCGCCAAAGCGCCAAAAGCACCGTGCGTGGCGGTATGGCTGTCGCCACAAACAACGGTCATGCCGGGCAGGGTCCAGCCCTGTTCGGGGCCAACGATATGCACAATGCCCTGACGCACATCAGACACGGGATAATAGTGAATGCCAAAATCACGCGCGTTCTGGTCCAAAGCCTGAACCTGAATAGCGCTGTCTGGGGTCATGTTCTTGGGGTCATCACGCCCGGGCGTTGTCGGCACGTTGTGATCCGGCACGGCGATGGTTTTATCGGGTGCGCGCACCGGGCGGTTGGTCATGCGCAGGCCTTCAAAGGCTTGGGGGCTGGTGACCTCATGGACCAAATGGCGGTCGATATACAGCAAACAAGTGCCATCCTCGGCCTCGTGTGCCACGTGGTCGTTCCAGATTTTATCATAAAGGGTTTGGGGGGCAGACATTGCTCTCTCCAGTGATAGTGAATTGTGACAGTAAATTGGGAATGGATCGCAGGCGGTTTACGCGCGGGGTAGGTCGCAGACATAGGTCAACGACGAGGCATAAAACCGCCAAGGCAGCCGTGCGTGATCATCCATGTCAAAAATCCGTGTCATAGGGGGGAAATACTCTGTCCTTGAGACATCATCAAGGAAAGATTTAGTTGATGATGCTTGCAGAAATTGCCCGCCGCGTGGCACTCTTGAAAATATGGAAAATGACCTAACGCCGACCACAGAAAACTCCGGTACGGAAATCCTCGATACGGTGACCAAGGCGTCGCCTGAGGGCGTGGCAAAAACAGTGACCGAGGCCGTGCCAGAAACCGTGGTGGTTTCTTTTGGTGAGCTGTTCAAAGATGCGATGGATTTCGTTCTGAGTTTTACCTCGGCTGGCTGGCGGCTCAATCAGCTGTTTATCATCATCGGATTGGTTGCGCTGTCGTTCGGCGTCAAGCTGGTGCTTCAACCCAGCCTGTCTGCCTGGTTGGACCGTCAAACAGCCAGCGGCAAGCGGCATTCCACAACCGCGACCTATGTCGGGGGGCATATATTACTGGTTATTTTCATGGCCGTGCTGTGGCTGACCTATTTGGTCATGCAGCAAATCACCTGGCCGTCGCGCAGTTATATCATCGGGTTGGCGGCCACGATTGCGACCGCGTGGTTGATGGTGGCTTTGGCCTCAACGGTGGTGAAAAACCGGTTTCTGCGAAAAATTGTCAGTTGGTTTTTGTGGATCTACCTGACGCTTTATTATTTGGGCGCAATCACCGTTGTCAGCAACTTTCTTGACAGTTTAGCGGTTGAATTTGGGGGCAGTCGCCTGTCGGTGCTGGATTTGATTTTTGCCGTCGTCGCCATCGGCTTTTTGTTCACGCTGGCACGGCTTGGTGCGCATGGAACGGCGCGGGCGGTGAAAAGCAACCAAGACATTTCACCCTCGATGCAAGTGCTTATCGTCAAGGTTTTGCAGGCGTTCATGTACGCGGCGGCGTTTTTCATCGGGCTGAAAACCGTTGGGGTTGATCTGACGGGGCTGGCGGTACTGTCGGGGGCCATCGGTGTTGGCCTTGGTTTTGGCTTGCAAAAGGTGGTATCAAATCTGGTATCGGGCATCATCATTCTGTTGGATAAATCGATCAAACCGGGGGATGTGATTTCGCTGGGCGAAACCTTTGGCTGGATAAATTCACTGGGCGCGCGCTATGTTTCGGTGGTCACGCGGGACGGCAAAGAATACCTGATTCCGAACGAGGATTTGATCACCAGCCAAGTGGTGAACTGGTCGCATTCAAACGAATTTGTGCGCTTGGACATCAATTTTGGCACCGCCTACCATAACGACCCCTACAAGGTACGCGAACTGGCAATTGCGGCGGCCATGGGCGTTGATCGGGTTCTGAAAAGCAAGTCAGCGGTTTGCCATATCATTGGCTTTGGCGACAGTTCGGTGGACTATGTTCTAAGGTTTTGGATCAAAGACCCCACCGGCGGGCTGACCAATATTCGCGGCAATGTTTATCTGGCGCTTTGGGATGCTTTTCAGGCCAACGACATTTCGATTCCCTTCCCGCAACGCGAGGTTAAAATGCTCGACTAGGGCGGTATTGCAGAAAATACCGCGCGACTGCGGCAATTTTCCCGCAAATAGGCGGCAAATTTAGCGAAATGTTGAGTTGTGATGGCCGCAATGATACTTTAAACGCAAGCCTTGCATCCGGGGTATCCTTTGGATGCCCTAGCAATGGAGGACTTCGTCCTGTCTGATACGATCCAAGCGGCTAATTCAAATGGTGCCGCACAAACGGCCGATGCGGCGCTGGTGCCTGTTGTGGTTTCCAGCGAAGAGCTGTTGGCGTTTATTCAAGCAACGCTGGAAGAGTCCAAAGCCGAAGAAATGGTTACCATTGATCTGCGGGGTAAAACCACGATTGCGGATTATATGGTGGTGTGTTCGGGTCGTTCAACGCGCCAAGTGGTGGCGTTGGCAGAAGTGCTGTCGGACAAGTTGAAATCGAAATACCGGATTATTTCGCGGATCGAAGGCAAGGCAAGCGGCGACTGGGTTTTGATGGATTGCAGCGATATCATCGTGCATGTTTTCCGCCCCGAAGTACGCGAATTTTACCAGCTTGAAAAAATGTGGATGCAGAGCCCCACACCCGAAGAATGAAGGTTCAAATCTGCGCTGTGGGTAAAATGCGTGCCGGTGCAGAACGTGAATTGCTGGATGATTACCTGGCCCGGTTTGATCGCACGGGCCGCAACCTTGGGTTGGGGCCTGTCGAGGTGATCGAGGTTGAGGCAAAAAAGCCAGGCAAGGCCGAAGAGGCGGCCTTGTTGTTAAAGACCCTGCCAAAAAACCCGGTGATCTGCGCAATGGATGAACGCGGTCGCGTGATGACCTCGCCACAGTTTGCCCGGATGATGGCCGATGTGCGCGATGCGGGAAACGGCGATCTTTGTTTTGTGATTGGCGGCGCGGATGGTTTGGATCATGATTTGCGCCAACAAGCCGCGCATGTTTTGTCGTTCGGTAAAATGGTCTGGCCGCATATGTTGGCGCGGGTGATGCTGGCAGAGCAACTATATCGCGGTGCGTCGATCCTTGCCGGTTTGCCCTATCATCGGGTCTGATCGGTTGCGGGGCGCGGGTTGGCTGCGTATAGAATTGCCCAACGCATTAAATCATCAAGGCAAGCCAAAATGACCGCACCCGTTGTTCTGTGTATTTTAGATGGCTGGGGATTGTCTGATAGCCCAAAAGGCAACGCGCCGCTTTTGGCAAATACGCCCACGGTTGATCGTTTGATGGCGACCTGTGCAAACGCCACGTTGATTACCCACGGTCCCGACGTTGGCTTGCCGCGCGGGCAGATGGGTAATTCCGAAGTTGGTCATACGAATATTGGCGCAGGTCGCGTGGTGGCGATGGATTTGGGGCAAATCGATTTGGCGATCGAGGAAGGCAGCTTTGAGCGCGAACCGGCGTTGTTGGATTTTGCCACTTTGATCAAGGCCGCCGGTGGCCGCGCCCATTTAATGTCGGTTCTGTCGGATGGCGGCGTGCATGGGCATCTTGCGCATTTGATCGCGACGGTTTCGGCGTTGACGGCCTTGGATGTGCCCGTGGTGATACATGCGATAACCGATGGCCGTGATGTCGCCCCGGTTTCGGCGGCAAAATATCTGGCTGAATTACAAGGTGCCCTGCCGGAAGGTGTTGAAATCGGCACAGTTACAGGGCGATATTTTGCGCTGGATCGCGATAATCGCTGGGAACGGGTGTCAACGGCCTTTGACGCGATGATTCACGGCAAAGGCGAGGCCGCCGCAACCGCCGAGGCCGCAATTAAGGCGGGGTATGCCGCCAATAAAACCGATGAATTTATCGCGGCGACGGTGATTGGTGATTATGCCGGTGTGAAAGATGGCGACGGGTTGTTTTGTCTGAATTTCCGCGCCGATCGCGCCCGCGAAATTCTTGCGGCCATCGGCCAGCCTGATTTTGCGGCGTTCGATACAGGCACGCGGCCAAAACTGTCCACGCTTTTGGGCATGGTGTCTTATTCCCATGATCATGACGGATATATGTCGTCGGTCTTTCCCAAGCGAGACATTCAAAATACGCTGGGTGCTTGGGTTGCCAAGGCTGGCAAGCGGCAATTCCGGCTTGCGGAAACCGAAAAATATCCCCACGTCACGTTTTTTCTGAATGGCGGCGTTGAGGTTCCAGTGGCGGGCGAGGATCGCTATATGCCCGCCAGCCCCAAGGTGGCCACTTATGATCTGCAACCGGAAATGTCCGAACCCGAGGTTGCCGCCCGCTTGGTTGCCGCGATTTTGGATGGTTATGACCTGATCGTGGTCAATTTTGCCAACCCCGATATGGTCGGGCATACCGGTGATCTGGCGGCGGCAATCGCGGCCTGCGAGGCGGTGGATCAGGGGTTGGGTCAGGCGGTCGAGGCGCTGGCGAAAATCGGCGGATCGATGATTGTGACCGCGGATCATGGCAATTGTGAAATGATGATCGACCCTATAACTGGCGCGCCGCATACCGCGCATACCACCAATTTGGTGCCGGTTATATTGGTGGGTGGCCCTGATGGGGCGGCTTTGGCAAATGGCCGCCTTGCCGATCTGGCACCGACGATTCTGGCGATGATGAAATTGGAACAACCCGACGAAATGACAGGGGTCAGCCTGATCCGATGAAAACCGTTCTGGTATCTTTGATGTTTTTGATCTGGCCCATCATCGGTCAGGCACAAAGCGATCCTGATTCCGGTTTTACCGCGCGACGTGCGGCGCAAATGCTGGACAAGGCGGCGGTTAACTTGAGCAAGGCACAAGATGCCGATGATCAAATTGCGGCTTTGACTTCGGTGGTAAAAGCCTACGAAGAGGGCCTGTTGGCGCTGCGCGAAGGGTTGCGTTTGGTCAGTTTACGCGAGCAAAGCCTGAAATTGGATCTTGTGGCCAAGCAAGATCGCACCGCGCGATTACTGGGCGTGTTGCAATCCATCGGGCAATCACCCGAAGCCACCCTGTTGCTGCATCCCTCGGGTGCCGAGGCCACGGTGCGTTCGGCAATGTTGGTATCCTCGATCACGCCTGCACTTTTGGCCGAGGCCGCCATCTTGAAAGGCCAGTTGAATGAGGCGATGATGCTGGCGGCCCTGCAAAGTGATGCGATTGGCAATCTGGAAACCGGTCTGACGGGCGCGCAATTGGCGCGCACGTCATTGTCTCAGGCGGTTGCCGATCGCCGCGTTTTACCCCGCGCTTTTGCCAACGATCCGGTTGGCATGGCAATTCTGCTGGACAGTTCCTCGACGTTACAGGGGTTTGCGGCAGGCCTGAGCCAAATTGACAAGATCCGCGAATCAACCGGGTTGCCGAATTTTGAATTGGCCCAAGGTCAGATGCCCTTGCCGGTAGCAGGCCAACTGGTGCGTGGCTTTGATGAAAAAGACGCCGCAGGGGTGAAACGCCCGGGTTGGGTCTTGTCTGCACAGGCAAACGCGCTGGTTCAGGCGCCTTGGCCGGCAACGATCAGATATCTTGGGCCTTTGCTTGACTACGGAAACGTGATCGTTCTTGAACCGGCACCGGCGTTTCTGATGGTGATTGCCGGAATGAATCAGGTATATGGTGAAGTCGGGGAAATCATTGCCCAAGGCGCACCGATTGGTTTAATGCCTGCCAAAGGCGAAACAGATGACGAATTTTTGCAAGCAGCGGTAAGCGGTTCAAGCGTGACCCAGACAGAAACGCTGTATATAGAGTTGCGACAAGGCGATGCGGCTGTTGATCCCGCGAAATGGTTTAAGCGAACGAAGGAATGAACGTGATGAATAAATACGTGATGGCAGCAGTCGTAGGCACCCTGTTCGGGGCGCTTGGAACCGTTCAGATCGCCGGGCCGATTATGGCACAGGAATCCGCCAGCAAAGCCAGTGTTTACGAGCAACTGGATTTGTTCGGCGATATCTTTGAACGCATTCGTGGCGAATACGTCGAGGAAGTGGACGAAGGTAAACTGATCGAGGCGGCAATTAACGGCATGTTGACATCGCTTGACCCGCATTCATCCTATGTTCCCCCCAAAGATTTCAACGACATGCAATTGCAAACCCGTGGCCAGTTTGGCGGGCTTGGCATCGAGGTAACTCAAGAAGAGGGCTTTGTGAAGGTCGTCTCGCCGATGGATGACACGCCAGCCGACGCGGCGGGCATGGAACCCGGCGATTTCATCACGCATGTTGATGGCGAAAGCTTGTTGGGTTTGACGCTGGATCAGGCGGTTGAGCTGATGCGCGGGCCTGTTGGTTCGGAAATCATTATCACGGTGGTTCGGCAGGATATGCCTGAACCCTTTGATGTTTCGATCATTCGCGACACCATAAAGCTGACCGCCGTTCGCACACGGCTGGAAGGCAATACCGCCTATGTGCGGGTATCTGCCTTTAACGATCAGACCTACCCCAACCTTGTGAACGGTTTTGCCAAAATTTTGGAAGAAGCAGGCGGCATTGATCAAATCAACGGGGTTGTTGTTGATTTGCGCAACAACCCGGGCGGTTTGCTTAGTCAGGCAATCGCGGTGTCCGATGCGTTTCTGGAGACCGGCGAAATCGTTTCCACCCGTGGCCGCAACAACAAAGACACAGATCGGGTAAACGCGACACCCGGCGATTTGGCCCAAGGCAAACCGATCGTGGTTCTGATCAATGGCGGTTCTGCCTCGGCCTCGGAAATTGTCGCCGGTGCGTTGCAGGATCATCAACGCGCCGTTGTGGTTGGCACCAAAAGCTTTGGCAAAGGGTCTGTGCAAACAATCATGCCCTTGTCAGGCAAGGCGGCAATGCGGTTGACCACGGCACGGTATTACACGCCGTCGGGGCGGTCGATCCAGGCGCTGGGCGTTTCGCCGGATGTGGTGGTCGAGCAGCCGCGCCGGGTTGACGAGCCGGTTGTGGACGAAGCGGAATCAGCCGCCGCTGCGCGCCGTTCCGAGGCAGATTTGCGCGGCTCGATCGCCAATGATTCGATGACCGATGATGAACGTGAGCAGTTGTTGAAAGAACAAGAAGCCGCCGCTGCCGCTGCCAAATTGCGTCAGGACGATCGCCAGCTTGCCTATGCTATCGATCTGCTGCGTGGCCTAAGCGCGCTGAGCGGCAAATAAAATCAATGGGCAAAGACAAATCTGAGTTGCCCTACCGTCCTTGTGCTGGCGTTGTGCTGTTGAACAAGGACGGGCTGATTTTTGCAGGCCAACGCTTGGATTCCGAAATTCCAGCCTGGCAAATGCCGCAGGGGGGCATTGATAAAGGCGAATCCCCGCGCGTGGCCGCGCTGCGCGAATTATTCGAGGAAACCGGGATTGATGCCGCACAGGTTTCGATTGAGGCGGAAACCGCCGATTGGATTGATTATGATTTGCCGGATCATTTGATTGGCAAACTATGGGGCGGTAAATATCGCGGCCAACGCCAGAAATGGGTGTTGATGCGGTTTTTGGGCGATGATGATCTGGTGAACATCCAAACCGCACAACCGGAATTTTCCGAATGGCGTTGGATCAAAGCCGATGAAATGATCGACAGTATCGTGCCGTTTAAAAGGGCGCTTTATCAGACGGTGTTGGCGGAGTTTCGACCCCTGTTATTGCCCACCACCTGAGGGGCAAATTCAGCTGGGGCAAAGAAACGGGCTTCCCTATTAATCCAGTGTCGGATATTGGCCAGCGTCATGAGCAATAAATTAGATACGCAATCCATTGGCCTTGATGTTGGCCTGTCTTTTGTCAAATGGCTGACGGGGGCGGAAAACCTGCATTACGGATTGTGGGATGGGCTTGAATTGCGGGCTGAAAATTTGGGCAGGGCACAGGCGGCCTATACGGACAAACTGTTTGACCTCTTGCCCAAAACGCCGTGCCGGATTTTGGATATTGGCGGCGGTGCGGGTGAAACCGCGAAAAAGCTGATCGCGCTGGGCCATCGCGTCGATATTGTGATCCCTTCGCCATTTTTGGCCGACCGCTGCCGGGCCAATGCGCCCACGGCAACGGTGCACGAAATGCCGTTTGAGGCGTTTGAAACCGATGACCGTTTTGACATTTGCCTGTTTTCCGAAAGCTTTCAGTATATCCCCGTGGACATCGCGCTGGACAAGGCGACGGCGTTTTTGGCCGAGGGCGGCGCGATCATCGTTTCCGATTGTTTTCGCACCGAGGCCTATATAAAGCCGAAAACCGACATTCGCCCGATTGTCGGTGGTGGTCATATCATCACGCGGTTCCGCCGTCTGTTGGCCGATCGCCCGTTGGAGATTGTCTTTGAAGAAGACATAACAGCCGCCGTCGCGCCGTCGATTGATTTGGAACAAGGGCTGTTCAATGTGTTTGGCCACGCGATGACGCGGGTGGATGACGAGTTGACGGCCAAGAAACCCAAGGCGCGGTGGTTGCTGGACAAAGTGCTGAAAGCGGCGATCAAATCGCGATCGCGAACGCGGCTTTATCAACGTCTGACCGAACAGTCACGCAACGCGCAGGTCTTCATCGATCACAATCAGTATTTGATGGTGAAATTGCAGGTGCGAAAATGAGGGCTGTTTTGGGCCTGATCGCGATTTTGGCGCTGGCCTCCTGTGGTGTGCCTTTGGTGCCGTTCATATAGTTTAGAATTTTCCGTCTTATGGTTGGTAGCGCGCTCGCCTGACCCCAGCGCCGTTTGTTATATTGAGTGGGGCGATGCCCCACGCAGATATTGGCGTCAGGCGGCTGATGTGAGCCTATCGTTTCTCCCGTATTGTCAATGACGGGCTCAGGTTAAACAAACGACACCAGCATCAGCGTGGGGCATCGCCCCACTCATTGAAGGAAGCTCGCCTAACTGTAACACAGTCAACAAACATGTGAGGGGGATTGTTTTGCGTCTAAAAACCGAATTGGGTTAAAGACGGCGTCAGATAAAAGGAACATATAAATGGCTTATGAATTCAAAACCGATCTGACCGCGGCGGATGTCACGCCGGCGGCGGCATTTTTCAACCGTCGTGCTTTTATGGCAGGGTTGGCCGGCATTGGCGGGGCCAGCGCGCTTGGCCTGTCTGCGGACGCCGCAGCTGACAAATTAAAACCCAATACTTGGGAAGAGATCACCACCTACAACAATTTTTATGAATTTGGCACGGGCAAATCGGATCCGGCTTCTTACGCCGGTGGTTTTAACCCCGCCCCATGGTCGATCGAAATTGGCGGTCTGGTGGATAACCCCGGCACATTTACGTTGGATCAAATCACCGAAGGCATGACCATTGAGGAACGCATTTACCGGTTCCGGTGCGTCGAGGCCTGGTCAATGGTGGTGCCGTGGAACGGTTTTATGCTGTCTGAGTTGCTTAACCGCGCCGGTGTGCAAGGGCGTGCGAAATACGTGGCCTTTGAAACCGTGGTGCGCCCCGAAGAAATGCCGGGGCAAAAACGAACCACCTTGGAATGGCCATACCGAGAGGGATTGCGGTTGGACGAAGCGATGCATCCGCTGACCTTGATGGCCACAGGCATATACGGCAAGCCGTTACCAAATCAGAACGGTGCGCCGATCCGTTTGGTTGTGCCGTGGAAGTACGGTTTCAAATCGATCAAATCGATTGTGAAGATCACCCTGACCGACCGCGAACCCTATGCCACATGGAACAAGATCAGTTCGCGCGAATACGGTTTTTTCAGCAACGTGAACCCGGAAGTAAATCACCCGCGTTGGAGTCAGGCAAGCGAACGGCTGATTGGGGGCGGGTTGTTCGCAAAGCGTCAGCCGACGCTAAAGTTTAACGGCTATGAAGAAGACGTCGCCCAACTTTATGAAGGCATGGACTTGAACAAGTTCTTTTGACCTCAAGCATATATCCGACCAAAACACCGCCACACCGTTGGCGGTGTTTTTATTTCAGCTATAATCAAGCGTCACGCAGGTTTTGAAACAATCCCTTCACAGAGCGGTGAACGATAGGCGCTAAATCCATGGCGGATCTGTTGGAATGTTTCAGGGGCCTGTCAGGGCCGTAACAATTTTGAAGGAAATCAAACATCCCCGTGAGCGCAGGTGCGGTGACCCCTCAAATTTGATAGCGTCGGTGAAACACCCGGTTTTGGATGAGGATGAAATGTCGATATCACAAGCAATCAATAGCGCCGCCCGCCGCATTCCGGCATGGCCGTTGTATATACTGGGCGCGCTGCCGATTATCTGGGCATTCTATGCGGGCATCAATGGTTTGTGGGGCGTTGACCCGGCCAAGGCGATCGAGCGTCAGGTTGGCCGCTGGGGATTACAATTGTTGATGGTTAGTTTGGCGATCACACCGTTGCGCAGCCATCTGAACATCAACCTTATCAAATACCGCCGCGCCATCGGGCTTTTGACCTTCTTCTATATCGTTGTGCATTTGCTGGTTTGGGTGGTTTTGGATTTTCAATTCTACTGGGCCGAAATGTGGGGCGATATTGTGAAGCGCCCTTATATCACCATTGGGATGTCGGGTTTTCTGGTCATGCTGCCCTTGGCGATCACGTCGAATAACTTTTCGATCCGCAAGATGGGGCCGATGCTTTGGGGCAAGCTGCACCGTCTGAGCTATTACGCAGTGGCGGCGGGGGGCATTCACTATTTGCTGGTGGTGAAGGGGTGGCAGGTAAAGCCCATGTACTATTTGGCGATCATTGCCACCTTATTGCTGCTTCGGATCATGCAGGCCCGCAAAAAAGCAGCCAAACGGCGGGTGATTGCCTGAAAACTGCACCGAACTTTTGACAAATCGGCCCGAGATTTGAAAAATCCCGGGTCTTTTTGATTCTTTTTGAGGGAATCGCAAAAAGATTCCGATTCATTCGCGGCGACTCGGCAATGAATCGGGGGTGAGTCTGCCTGATTTGCATGGCGAGTCTGTCCAAATGGTCAAGAATTGCCGAAAATCAGGATGCGATGATGAGTAAAACCTTAAGACTTGCAAAAATATGCGAAAAAGAGACGCCTCTAACCTTTTGTTTTTACGTGATTTTCAACAAAATTCGCAAAAACTGCGTTTTTTCCGAAAAAAGCACTTGCGGACTCCGGTGCCCCGCCATAGAACACCCAAACCGAAGCGACGGCAACGACGCTACGGGGCACCAGACGGGTCGCAAGACGCAGACGGGAACGAAAAAACAGTGATGGAATGCAGGCTGGCGGCGCCGAAAGTAAAGGGCGCCTCGGTTGAATTTTTGTCGCAACGCTCTTTGAAATTGATAGTATCTGAAGAGATATGTGGGCGGTTTGGTTCATTCGATGGATCAACCTCTAACATATCGACTTACTAGGGCTTCGGTCCGATTATGTAAGGTCAGCTTCACTGTTTGGACGGCTTTTGTTTACTTTGTAAACTGAAGCACAACAAACAGAATTAAGATGTCCCGTTTGAACAACGGGACGATATGTGCAGAGGTTCGACGTCAAGGTTAAGCATGCAAATGCTTTTCAACTTGAGAGTTTGATCCTGGCTCAGAACGAACGCTGGCGGCAGGCCTAATACATGCAAGTCGAGCGCCCTCTTCGGAGGGAGCGGCGGACGGGTTAGTAACGCGTGGGAATATACCCTTCTCTACGGAATAGCCTCGGGAAACTGAGATTAATACCGTATACGCCCTTCGGGGGAAAGATTTATCGGAGAAGGATTAGCCCGCGTTAGATTAGATAGTTGGTGGGGTAACGGCCTACCAAGTCGACGATCTATAGCTGGTTTGAGAGGATGATCAGCAACACTGGGACTGAGACACGGCCCAGACTCCTACGGGAGG
>Ga0316204_10006388_pt1 | contig 18205 bp, 14 predicted proteins | sample 6monrhotite_MG_2_FD_205661 | JGI IMG/M metagenome (GOLD analysis project Ga0316204, IMG submission 205661) | Microbial mat bacterial communities from mineral coupon in-situ incubated in ocean water Damariscotta River, Maine, United States -... | ecosystem: Environmental > Aquatic > Marine >... | reverse complement strand
CCGAATAAGGTAATAAAACCGACTGAGCTAGGTACTGATAGGTATTGGTTTGATAAATACAGTGAAAACACCCCTCCAATTACAGCAAGAGGCACGTTTACCAATATCAACATAGCCTGACCTACCGAATTAAAGGCAAAATAGAGTAATAACGCTATTAATCCCAATGATAAAGGAACAACAATAGCTAACCTTTTTTGAGCACGTTGCTGGCTTTCAAACTGTCCTCCAATTGAGACAGAGTAGCCTGCTGGCAAATTAACTTTTTCTTCAATCGTACTTCTGATATCAGCCACCACACTACCCATATCACGGTTTTGAACGTTAGCCTGGATAACCACCCGTCTTTGCACATCATCTCTTCGAACTTGCGGAGGGCCAGATTCAAACGAAACTATTGCGACATTACCCAAACGTACCCAAGCACCTGTAGGAGACTGAATTCGAATATCTGAAATTACTTCTTTATTTCTTCGATATTCCTCTTTAATTCGTACATAAATATTATAACGTTCATTACCGTTTATAATCTGTCCTGCTTCAATACCACCTATACCGTCACGGATGACTTCCATAATGTCTCTTACAGAAAGGCCAAATCGTGAAAGCTCCTGCCTATCAGGTTTAACGACTAGCTGTGCTTCACCGGCAATTTGCTCAAGGGCAACATCTCTGGCTCCTTCAACGCCCTTAATGACAGTTTCGATCTCTTGCCCCTTAGTCGCTAATACATCAAGTTCAGGGCCGAATAACTTTATCGCCAACTGAGCTTTAACGCCAGATAACAACTCATCAACACGAGTCGCGATAGGTTGAGAAAAGTTAAGTAGGAGCCCAGGAAATTCTTCTAATGATCGTTCCATTTTACCTTGGAGTTCATAACGATTACTTGCGCTTGTCCATTCAGATACAGGTTTTAAACCAATATAGATTTCGATGTTGTTTACAGGCTCTGGATCACCACCAATTTCTGCTCGGCCTATACGGCTAAGCGCATAAGTCACTTCAGGAAATGCCATTAATTTTTCTTCTAAAATTGGTGTGACTGCTAAGGCTGTATCCAAGCTTGAAGAAGGAGCAAGTGTTACCCTTAGGTTAATCGTACCTTCTTCTAATTCTGGAACGAACTCAGTACCAATGTAAGGAACAATCGCAAAAGCAGATACTACCAATAGTAGGGATGTCGATATAACAAATTTCGTGTGTTTCAAAGCTAATGTTAAGGATTTTTTGTAGAACTTATCTAGTGGTTTAATAACGAAGCTTTCTTTTTCTTTTACCCCAGATTTAAACAAATATGTAGCTAACGCTGGCACAATAAATAGAGCAACAATAATTGCAGAAATAATGGCTAAGATGATGCTTATCGCCATTGGTTGAAATAATTTTGCTTCAACACCTTCGAAACTGAATAAAGGTGTGAACACGACTAATATGATTGACGTTGCAAAAAAAACAGGACGTGCCACCTCTTTACCTGCTTCCTTAAGGCGCAGTTTGATACCGTGATCATCGTGTTCGACAGCATGTGGGTCAATGTCAGCCGTTGGCACTCGTTCTTTCACACTTTTGAAATGAGTAGGATCAGGTCTAGTTAAATGCTTGAACATATTTTCAACCATGACTACAGAACCGTCGACAAGCATTCCAATAGCTACAGCAATTCCTCCAAGCGACATGAGGTTGGCTGAAATGCCCAACCAGGCCATGATCATCAATGCAAGTCCTATTGATATCGGAATCGATATTAAGACTAAAAAGGTAGCGCGGAGATTCATCATGAAAAGGGCTAGTACAATGCAGATGAAGATAAATGCTATTGATAGTGCATCTACAACTGTTTTTACTGCATTTGTAATTAAATCTGCCTGATCATAGAAGGGTTCGAAACGTACGCCTTCAGGTAATGCTTGATTGATAAATGGAATTCTTGCATTGATTCCGTCTATGGTGGCTTTAGTATTTGAACCCATGCGTTTTAGTACTATGCCAGAGACAACTTCACCTAAATTTTCAATTTCACCTTCTTCTGTTTTACGCGTCATGGTGACAGCGCCTTGACGAATTTCACCACCCATTTCAACCTTAGCAATATCAGAAACAGTGACAACTGTGCCATCGACTGTTTTGACAGGGACTTGTTTGATATTGCTGATTCCTGCTTCACCACTTTCAAACCAACCTGTGCCTCGAATCACAAGTTGCTCCTGTCCACGGTTCATGTACCAACCGCCAACATTCGCATTATTGTTATCTAGAGCGCTAACGATATCTTCTTGAGTAAGGTTATATGATAAGAGCATTGAAGGATCGATATTTACTTGGTATTGCCTGACAATACCACCAAAAGAGAGTACATCAGTGACACCGTCAACAGGCATTACTAACAATTTCACTATCCAGTCATTGAGACTTCTAAGTGCCATAGCATCATAACCTGCCTCTTTATCTGAAATGAGTAAGTATTGGAAAACTTGACCTAACCCAGATGTATTTGGCCCCATTTCAGGTGTACCAACGCCTTCAGGAATTAACTCTTTTGCTGCTTGAAGCCGTTCAAATACTAGTTGTCTTGCAAAGTAAATGTTGGTGCTTTCCTTAAATACTACCGTTACGCCTGATAGTCCTGTTTTAGATATTGAGCGGACTTGTTCAACATCTGGTAAGGCATACATGACTGCTTCAATAGGGTAAGTGATGAGCTGTTCAACTTCTTCGGCGGCTAGTCCTGGAGCTTCAGTATTAATGGCTACTTGAACATTTGTGACATCAGGAAAGGCATCCAAATTTAATTTTGGGATCACAATAATTGCGCCAACAATGGTCGCAAACAACGCAATTAATATTATTAGTCTGTTATTTACAGACCAATCTATTATTTTATTAAACATTGTCCTACCCCTTAGTGGTTATGCGGATCAAATCCGCCTTTTGCGATTTCAGAAGCAACAAAAAATGCGCCTTTGGTTACAATTCGCGTTCCACTTTCAATACCAAAGATTTCTCTTAGATCGCCTAAAGCACGTCCTAATACGACCTCCGTGGCTTTAAACTCCCCTGGATGATCTTCAACAAATACTGTCCAATCACCATCTGTACTTCGGATCAATGCTTCTTCTGGTACTGCTATCATTTTCTGTTTTGTGGCGAACTGAAAATAGACTTTTACAAACATGCCTGAATGGAGTGTGTCATCTGTATTATGTACGGCCAATCTGATTATTCTCGTACGGGTTATTGGATCAATAGTATGTGCTTCCTGGATAACTTTGGCGTTAAAACTCTGACCTTCCAATTTAACAGTTGCAGGAGAATTGATTGATAAATTAAGCTTCTTACTTGGTGAGACTTTAGCTTCAACCCATAACTGCTTTTCGTCAGCAAGTAACATGACAGTATCGCCAGCATCAATGCGTTGTCCTTGGATAAAATCGTCTTGAAGCACGACACCTTCACGCTGGGCAGTTAAGGTATATTGTCCAAACGCTTTAATGTCTTTGTTGGAAATATTATCTATTGCTTTTTCAGTTAACCCTAAAGCGATGAGTTTTCCATAACTCGCATTGTATGTAGTTTCAGCTTTTAACAATCGGCTTTCACTAACAGTTTTATTACCTAGTCGTTTTACACGTTGCCACTCAGTAGAAGCTATTAAGTAATCTGCTTGTGCTTGTGCCATTGCTTCGCTAAATAGTGTGACTAACTTTTGCCCTTTTTCTACGTGTTCCCCGAGGGCCGCATGACGACTTATAATGACAGACTCAGTGCGAGGCGATACCACATAGCTCTTATAACCATCAGCCTTTATTTCACCAGGGGCATATATCACACTAAATTGATATTGTGGAATAACGCTTTCTACCTTGATTTTAGCAAGTGTTATCTTTTTCGGATTGAGAGTAATGCCTTCTTCATGTTCATCTAGCTTTTCTTCTTTATTTTCATTTCCATGAGCATCTTGATCATGAGTTCCTTCTTCATGTTCATCTAGCTTTTCTTCTTCTGAGTGATTATGTGGCTCATGGATTTCTTCAGGAGATTTGCTGTTGGTTTTTGACGTTAATTGCTCTGCTTCTAGCTCACAACTCATTAATAAAGATGCAGTGAGAGATAGGCATAATCCTATATTTTTAATATTCGCATACATATTGATTTCTCAACTTTTTAAATTAATAAACAACCAACCTTTATATCCTGCTAATAGGATATGAAGGTCTTAAATAATTAAATAAATTAAGAAATAGGAGGACGCAATATAGTGTGCAAGCTCTCTTTTAGTTTATCTGGCTGAAAGGGGACTTTGTTTATGGCATGTAACTTAGTAGAACTGATTGAATTACTAACTAATATCCACGACAGGTGACTGCCACTGCAATGCCCACAGTGGTGACAATCGGCAGGATTGTGGTGCTTATTCTTGTCATCACTGGTATCTTGCGCATTCGTTTTAGAGAGGCGTTTGTCGTGCTCGGCATGATCATGTTCATGTTGTAGGTGCTGAGTGCCTATTGTATGAAAATCTAATGAATTAGCGACAGCAGATAATGACTGAAATAAAATCAGCATAATAATGATGTAGCTTGTTCGTTTAAGTTTTTTCATCTTGAGTAGTCTATCAATTAGCTTAGGTCTCGTCACGGCATTGTTCATTTGCAAGCTCAAACTCGACCGTTGTATGCTCAAAATCGTATTTCTTAAGCGATTGACGTATGTCATCTTTGAGATCTTGGATATGATCTATGGACACCTCTCCTGTTAAGACTAGGTGAACTGTCATTACATTTCGCTCACCATCGAGTGACCAAATATGAAAGTGATGTAAGTTACTGACGTTCTTGTTTGATAACAAATCACCCCGAATACTTGCTAGTAGTTCTTGATCAGGGGTAGCTTGTAAAAATAACATCAAAGTTTGTTTTAGGTTACGAAAGACATTAAACAATATAAACAAGGTAAATCCTATGGATAGGATAGGATCTAATATAGACCAAGGCTTGAACATCAGTACAACTGATACGATAAGTACAGCCACCCAGCCGAGAACATCTTCAAGTAAATGCCAATTGAGCACACGCTCATTAAGCGAATTCCCTTCACTGAGTTTATAAGCAGCATAACCATTCACTGCAATGCCAAAAATGGACAATAAGAACATCCCTTCAGCCTGGGGCATTTCGGGCTCTGCCAGTCTTGGAATGGCTTCAAATAATATCCAAATGGAACCTATGCTCAGCACAACACCATTGATTAATGCCCCCAGCAGTGAAAACCGTTTATACCCGTAAGAGAATGTACGAGTAGCATCTTTATCACTGAGCTTGTTTAAGCCCCATGAGGTGCCAATAGATAAACTATCCCCTAAATCATGAACTGCATCAGCCATGATTGCAGTACTATTGGTTAACCAGCCGCCGATAAATTCAATAATGGTGAACGCGACGTTTAAGAAAAACGCCCACCCAATACGCTTAGATGCTTTGCTAGACTGACCATGTGAATAGCTGTGACTATGATTGTGACTGTGCATGTTTCAGATTTTAATTACACTTGCTTTACTGACTAATACAACAAGTGTAAAGCCTATACTTGGTATAGAGTCAAGCTGATGGAATAAAGAAGATGAAAATAGGTATTGCAATTTCATAAAGTGAATAAATCATTATCTAAAAAAGCAGCCTAATTAAACATAGCCTGGTTATTAAGCTGCTTTTATTTTGATTTTAAGGTGCGTCAAGTTACTGTTTGTTTTTTCTCAGAGCTGTGCGCCCATTGATATAAAACAGGTAATACAAACAAAGTTAAAATCGTAGAAGATACAATACCGCCGATAACAACTGTTGCTAGTGGACGTTGCACTTCTGCACCAATTCCAGTGTTTAACGCCATTGGAATAAATCCTAAACTTGCAACCAGCGCCGTCATTAATATAGGCCTTAAACGAATGATAGCGCCCTCAATAATTGCTATGTAAAGATCGCCTTTTTCATGCCAAAGGTCTCGAATAAAAGCCAACATTACCAAGCCATTTAATACGGCGACACCTGACAATGCTATGAAGCCGACGCCTGCCGAAATTGATAAGGGCATATCTCTTAAATAAAGTGAAAATACACCCCCAGTTAATGCTAAAGGTACGCCACTGAAAATGATCAACGCATCTTTTAACGAACCAAACGCTATAACTAAAATACTCAGTATAACAATCAAGGTTATAGGTACTACCAAGCTTAATCGTTTACTCGCTGACTCTAGTTGTTCATAAGTTCCGCCATAATCAAGCCAGTATCCTGCTGGGATTTCTCCTTCCTGATTAATTTTAGCTTTAACTTCCTGCACAAAGCTCCCTAAATCTCTACCACGAACATTGACGGTAACCACAACTCTTCTTTTACCATTCTCACGGCTGATTTGAGCAGGTAAAGACTCTGATTTAAGCTCTGCAACTTCTTCAAGTGGCACATAGTTACCATTCTCAAGCGGAAGTGGAAGATACTTCAAACCATCTATATCTGTTCTTGTATGTTCTGGTAGGCGAACAACTAATTCGAATCGTCTGTCACCTTCATAAATGATCCCAGCAGATTCTCCACCAATTGCAGTGGCAGCCCAATCTTGCAGTTCGTTTACGCTTAAACCATACCTACCAAGAGCATCTCGTTTAGGAATTACCGACAATGATGGAATACCTGTGACCTGTTCCATTCGTGCATCTGCTGCACCATCGACGGTTTTCACAATATTTAGAATATCTTTTGCGGTAAGCAATAACCGATCCAAATCATCACCAAATACTTTGATACCCAAGTCGGCTCTAACGCCTGAAATTAACTCGTTAAAACGCATTTGAATAGGCTGAGTGAATTCATAATTGTTGCCTGGAATGTTCTTCAGCACTTCTTCCATTTCTTCAACCAATTCACTCTTTGGCTTTGTTGGGTCATCCCAATCTGTGCGCGGGTTTAAAATAACAAAGATATCAGCAATACTTGGTGGCATCGGGTCGGTAGCCACTTCTGGTGTTCCAATGCGCGAGAATACTTTATCAACTTCGGCGAATTCATTGATGCGTTGTTCAAGCACCTCTTGCATTTCAACAGATTGTTCTAGACCAGTTGAAGGAATTCTTAATGCCTGTAGAGCAATATCACCTTCATTTAATTGTGGAACAAATTCTGTCCCCAGTGTTGTTGCTAACCAAAGGCAAAAACCTATTAGCAGTGTCGAAAATGAAACGGTAATCCAACGAAATTTCAGCGCCATTTTTAACAATGGTTTGTATATAGATTTAGTTGAGCTAATTAAAATACTTTCTTTTTCGCTGATTTTACCTTTCATAAACACCGCTACGGCAGCAGGAACAAGCGTTACTGAAAGAATCATTGCTGATATTAACGCCATAACAACAGTTGCAGCCATTGGGTGGAACATTTTACCTTCAACGCCAGTTAGCGTGAAAATAGGTATATAGACCACTGTGATAATTGCAACTCCAAACAGGCTCGGACGTATAACTTCTGAAGTGGCTTTGAAAACAGTATTAAGTCGTTCCCTTAAGTCTTGCCTAAGACCGTTGATTTGCGCCTCTGCTAATCGACGAACAGAATTTTCAACGATGATGACAGCCCCGTCCACGATCAAACCAAAGTCCAATGCGCCGAGGCTCATTAAATTGGCAGATACTCCCGTTTGTACCATACCTGTGATCGTCATTAACATGGAAATAGGGATAACAGCAGCAGTAATTAGTGCTGCCCGTAAATTCCCAAGTAGCAAGAACAACACAACAATAACTAATAGCGCACCTTCAACGAGGTTTTTAGTAACAGTTGCAATTGCTTTATCTACTACCGTTGTTCTATCGTAAACAGGTTCTGCGGTAATACCCTTTGGCAGAGATTTTTGTATTTCGCTGAGCTTCTGTTCCACCTCTATGGCGACGGTACGAGAATTCTCACCTATCAGCATCATGGTTGTACCAAGCACTGTCTCAATGCCATTCCGAGTAGCAGCCCCTGTTCTAAGTTCTTTTCCTATAGCAACACTGGCAACATCAGTTATTTTTATAGGAATTCCATCGTTCTTTTTGATGATGACATTGAGAATGTCATCTATTGTCGCAAGTTGCCCAATGGAGCGTACTAATACTTGTTGCCCGTTTTGCTCGATATATCCGGCACCACGGTTATCATTGTTTTTACGCAAAGCCTCAGATATTTCTTCGAAGCTAACACGATGATAAAGTAATTTCTCTGGTTTAGGTGTTATATGATACTGCTTGTTATAGCCACCGATGCTATTAACCTCAATGACTCCTTTAACTTGAGCCAATTGTGGTTTAATGATCCAGTCTTGAATTTCTCTTAAGGCAATTGCGGTATACGGTTCTCCATTTGACATTTTTGCGTCAGGAGAAGCTTGTACTGTATACATAAATATTTCACCAAGCCCAGTAGATATAGGCCCCATTTCTGGCTCTAAGCCAGAGGGAATAACACCTTTTATGACTGCTAGTCTGGTATTGATTAAATTGCGTGCGAAATAAATATCTGTTCCTTCTTCAAAGATAACGGTTACTTGGGATAAACCATATCTTGACAGAGAGCGTGTGTGAGACAGCTTTGGTAGCCCAGCTAACGCGGTTTCTATGGGAAATGTTACCCTTTGTTCCGCTTCTAAAGGCGAATAACCAGGGGCAGAAGTATTTATTTGAACCTGTACGTTAGTTATATCTGGAACGGCATCAATGGGAAGTTTTTGATAACTCGATATACCAACGCCGATGATTATAACCAGCAGGCTTAATACTAAATAGCGCCTATTTATTGCTAGACGCAAAATTGATTCTATCATGATGCGTCTCCTAATCGTCGTCTTCTACTTCAGATTTCAATATATCTGCTTTTATCAGGTAGCTGTTTTTGTTTACATATTCAGCGCCTTTACTGAGGCCATCAATAACCTCTATAAAGTTCTTATCTGAACGCCCTAATACAAGCGGGTTAAACTCGTACTCCTCACCTTCTTTAATAAATACACCTAATATTCCACCCAGTTCTTGTATAGCAACTTTCTCAACGGCTAAATCTACTTCAAATTGATTAATCCTTATGTGGCCCATTAATAATTGACCTGGTGTTAGGTTTAGCTCAGTGTTGTTTAATCGTACCCGTGCTAATACATAAGGTTGGTCTTTAGCAGGAATAATATTGGTGATGACCGAGTTGAATACATGCTCACCATGCTGAATATCAATATACTGACCGACTTTGACTTGATGATATTGGCTGGTAAACACCTTAAATTCGGCCCATATAGTTTGATAATTTACGATTTCAAACAAGCTAGTGTTTTGCGTGATACTGCCAATGTTTCCACTTCTGTGTATAACGACTCCAGAAACAGGGGATGTTATTTTATACGTATTTAAGCTTTCGTTAGATTCAATAACGGCCAATAGTTCGCCATTGTTTACTGTATCACCAACGTTGGAGTTTATTGTCTTTATTACGCCATTATATCTTGCGCCAACTTGAAATAATTGTTCTGCGCCTATCGTCGTATAGCCGTATACAGGTATAGTTTGGCTCAATATTCTAGATGACAAATTAGTTGTTTCAACACCAACCCTTTTTGCCATGTTATTGTCAATTTTGCTTATTCCTTCTTCGCCTTCTTCATCATTAGCGGAGATACTTTGAATGGGTGATAGACACCCAATAAAAATCAATAGTCCGAGTAAATAATTTTTCATTTTTAATTCCTAAACGGTTCAGTTATAAACTGAATCAAAAAATTTAATTAATCTTAAAGTGGTGCTTCTTTAGAGTGACAGTGCTTCATTTGTTAGTTTTTCTATCTCTGCGCCGTAAATTAGGGCAGCCGCCGCTGCTTCTATAAGAGTACGCCGAGCATTTAACAGCTCTTGTCTAGCTGATACATAATCTAAATAGCCATAGCGGCCGTTTTGATAGGCTAATTGAGTGTCATGTAATGCTTCCTCTAGCAAAGGAATAACCGACTGCTTTAATGAATTAGCAGTTAATATGGCTTGTTTTCTATTGGAGTATGCTCGTAGTAAGTGATTTCTAAATCTTAACTTAATAGCCTCTTTCTCTATAGCAACTTGGTCACGTTCTGCTAGTGCACTTGCAATTGCGCCAGAATTTCGCGTTTCAGAGAACAAAGGCAAGCTGAAGCCTGCAACCAGTGCCGTATCATTGACATCTTGGTAGCGCCTTACACCAACAGACCATTTGATATTGGCAGTTGACTCTGTTTTAGCTAATTGTATTTCTGCCTCTTTTAGTCGCTGTTCACTTGCATAAACTTGAATAGCGGGGTTCTTCTCTAATTTCGCAAAGAGGCTATTAAAGTCACTATCATTGCCAAATTGAAAAAGGTCTCCACTTACTCTAGAGAATGACAATGATGTCTCCCCCCAATAGGCAGCTAATGTGAGTTTTAAATATTCCAAGCGCTTCCATTCAGATTGAACTGTAAGGTTAACCTGGGCAAGAACTGCTTTTGCTCGTTTCACTTCGGCCTCAGGAGTAGCACCTGCACGGTTACGCTTAGTGACGATCTCTAATGTTTCTTGTGCCAGAGTCAAAGTATCTTCTGCTAGCAATACTCTTTCTTGGGCTGCAAGTACCTCCACATATTTTTCAGTGACTTGAGCCATTAAGTTAAGCGCTGCCACTTCTTTCTCAGCGATAAGCAGTGCTCTTGAATTTGAAATAAGCCCAATCCTTGCTGAGCGTTTATTTCCCATTTCAATAACCGAAGACAAAGCAACAGTAAATTCAGCGCTGTCGAATGCATTAAATTCACCTGAGCCTGCAAAGTTCTCAGCTTCAACTTCTAGCTCATAAGCAGGGTTTAAGCTGGCTGTTTGTTCTTGGCCTGTTAACGCAGTTTGCTTGAAATCAAATATTTTGAGTTCGGGATTTTGTTTAAGCGTCCTCTGTATTGCATCTTGAAGATTTAACTGCATATCAAAAGCATAAACATTAAATGTAAAAAGTGACAAAGCGAGAAACGCGATATGATTAAGCCGAGGTGTTAGATACCTCAAAACTGCCATCATACGATGCGCACAGTTATTAAGTGCCATGTATAGTTTCCTTTAATTTTTTATATTGTTATTTAGGTCATTAACATTTGACCTTTCTTAATTGTCTTTAAAAAATTAGGCGGATTTAGGTGGACGAAATGGTGCCGACATATATCCTCTTAGTTCAGGAGAAACTAAGGCGTAGGCAGGGAAATGATCAATTGCATGTAAAATGTTATAGGAAGAATCTGCATTTAAATATAAGTGACAACAGCAACAACAATTACAATTATCAATTGAAGTGTTGCTATTACTCTGCTCAAATATATTAGAGTCTTCCGCTGCATTTAGCGGGGCAATTGACTCAGTTAGTGATGTATTAAAAGAACTTTCAATTAAGTTTCTTTCAAGCTCTTCTAGCGGAAAAAACACAGACTGTGCCGCGATTAAAATCATTAGCGTGTATGATATAAATGATTTGATATGTGAAGTTCGCATTCTTTTCATTACTATCTAGTTCGCTTTAGTCAGCCTGATAGTTCCTAAAAGCGTTGGGACAATATCCAAGTCTGATACATGGGTAAACCCTGATTCCACTACTAAAGAAGAAAGGATTCCTTCTACATTATCTTTTGTAGTTTCAAAACCAGCTAATAACTGGACGAGAAAGAATAATATCCGTTGAAATATTGAAGTCGGCTTTCCCCAGTCAGCTATTAATAAGGTTCCATCCGGTTTTAGTACTCGACGAATTTCAGTTAATGTTGCAAGCTTAGCTGAACGGTTTAAGTGGTGAAAAAACAAGCTTGAAACTACAATGTCAAAGGAGTTTTCACTAAAAGGTATGTTTTGTCCAAAGCCCTGTTTAAATGAAACATTTAGATCCTTGCCTATAATTTTTTTCTGAGAAATATTTAGAGCAGTATGGTCTGCATCTAAGCCTATTACAGCATGCTTAGGTGATTTTTCAGCTATTAATTTTGTTAGTGTTCCGGTTCCACACCCTACATCTAGTATATTGTTACCTTTAATATTAGCAATTTTTTCAACGAGTAATTTCTTAAAAAATGCTTCTCTCGTTGTAATAGCGACGAGATTGTCATAGAAACTAGTTAACCAGTAAAATCGTAATGGAGGAATGTAAGAGTTACTTTTCATAACTTTGAACCTATATTTGCATAAGTCTGAGTTAAACAAGCTCTAAAAGTGCTATTAATTGTTTTAAAATTTAGATAAATAGTCATGATGAATTTTATTCAATACTTTAGCTGTAAGATTCGACGAGCACCGTTTAATACAATTACGGCAATGATTAAACCAATGACCAGATCTGGGTATCGCGAACCAGTCCAGGCAACTAGAAAACCTGCTAATATCACACCAAGATTTGCAATGACGTCATTGGCAGAGAATATCCAACTAGCTTTCATATGGGCTCCGCTCTCTTTGTTATTGAAAATCAGTATCAAGCAAGTAATGTTAGCGATCAATGCCACTAAGCCAAATCCCATCATCAGTATTGATACAGGTTCACTTCCAAAAATAAATCGTCTTGCAACTTCACCAAGTGCTCCGAGTGCTAGAATCATCTGTAACCATCCAGAAATATGCGCCGCTTTGAGTTTCTTTTTAATACTATGGCCTACAGCATAAAGTGCTAAGCCGTATACCGCTGCGTCAGCAAACATATCGAGAGAGTCGGCAATTAAACCAGTTGATTGAGCAATCCAACCTACAATTATCTCAACAATAAACATGAATCCGTTAATAACGAGTAACCATTTAAGGATCTGATTTTCATGAATTTCATTTTCTTTAGCCGACGCTGTTGCTTTGGCCACTTCTTTACTACAAGTTTTTTGGGTGGTTTCTAGTTTGGCACCAAAATTTAACGACTCAAGTTTTGAGATGATCTCATCCAAATTTTCATCATGAAAAACCCTGACTTTACGCTCTGGAATATCAAACAGTAGACCAACTGAAGGTTCAACACCATCTAGCGTTAAGCGAATGAGTCGCTCTTCAGAAGAACAATCCATTTTTGGCACGCTAAATTCACTAGTGAATTGTTTATAAAAAGAACTATTGCCTTCGACAGTAGATGTCTTTAGCTCAACACTCTCGCTTTGACATTGTCCACTACAAGTGTCTGTCATATTAGAAACACCTTGATTTACTAATTAGATGGAGTATAGACTCTATAGTAACTATAGAGTCAATGATAAAAAGGTGATAATTTGAAAATTGGCGAATTAGCAAAATTAACCGGTTGCTCTGTGCAGTCCATTCGTTTCTATGAAAAGGAAAATTTATTCAGCGCTCCAAGGCGTAGCGAAGGCAATTATCGATTATATGATAATGGAAATTTGGAACAGCTTGCATTCATAAAACACTGTCGTAACCTGGATATCACTCTTGCAGAAATCAAGCAGCTGCTCGATTTGAAGCAGTCACCGGAGTCTCAATGTGAAGATGTCAATAATTTAATCGATGCGCATATTGATCAAATAAACCTTCGCATGGTTGAACTGAAAAAATTGAAAAGCTCTTTAACCGCGTTGCGCTCAAAATGCAGTACTAATCAGACAATAAAAACTTGCGGAATATTACAAGATCTATCCACTAAGCCAACTGATTAATATTAGTCAAAGTCAACTCAGTAGTCTTGATTTGTAGTAGCCTTCTTTATTCTATACTCAGCTTTTATTCTCTATTGACGCTCTGTGTCCAACATTTCGTCTATACCATTGTTTGCCAATTAATAGACTTGATAACAATAAAATCGAAAATTGAGTCGCTATTCCTTGCCAGGTTGAATTAACACCAAGCCACTCTATTTGAAAATTAATCGGGAAAGGCGAAATGCTTATCAATGCGGCTTCTTGTAATGCAGAAATGCCTTTGCCAGCCAAAATGAATGATAAAGCCAATAATAGATAAGTCGTAATCGAGAAAAATCGACCGATAGGTAATTTGACCGAATATTTAATCATTAACCAGGTGACCAACATTAAAACGAACACCGCAAATATAAACCCGCCGAACAAAACAATTCCTTGTGTTGGTGCAGTTTGGGTAAGTAATGATTGATAGAACAACACCGTTTCAAACACTTCACGATAAACCGCTATGAAAGCTAATCCCGAAATTCCCCACAAAGTTCCCGCATTCAAGCTTTTATCTATATTCTGCTGAATATATTGTTGCCACTGATCGGCTTGGGTTTTACTGTGCATCCAGAAACCAACATAGAACAAAACAACTGCGGCCAACATAGCGGCGATGCCTTCCATAATTTCGCGATTGGCACCACTGATCTTCACTAAATGTTGCGCAACAAGCCAAGTCAGAATACCAGTAAACAAAGCTGCTCCCCAACCAAAATGAACATACTTAATTGCTTCCTTTTTATTGGAGCGAAGTAGTATAGTGAAAAGAGCGAGCACCACTAACAGCGCCTCTAAGCCTTCACGTAATAAGATAATAAAGCTGGCACTAAATATAGTCGTATTGGATAGGGCAGTATCCGCTAACAAGTGTTCTGCTTCCTCTAATTGTATTAAGACTTTCGCTATGGATTGTTCGACTACCTGAATACTTTGTCTGTCACTCAATTGATGGCGTAAGTTCAGCAGACTCGACTCTATGGCTTGGCGAAGTTCTTTATCTCTTGCATCGAGACTATTTTCAACCATTTCGAAACCATCGAGGTAGGCGCTCACAGCAAGGTTTTTCGCTCTGCGATAGTCACCTTGCTGGTAGGCCTCATTCGCTTCTTCAAGTCGATGACGTGTGATGATCAGAGGTGATTCATCGCTTGAAAATAGTAGATCTGGATTGGCCCGTATTCTCTTAATTAGTCTCCATTCACTAGAATCATTCTGAGAATTCAATTCGTTTGGACTGAACAAAACGATATCTTGAACAGCCAATGTAGACTCTTGGGGAATTTCTTGTTTATCATCAACCGTATACGCCAAACTTCCTACGTAGAACGCAAGTGACCATCTTTCTTTATCAGATAAATGTTTAAATGAAGGCATAGCCGTACCTTCTATTCCGTCTAATATGGCGTCATAGAGCCCTATGATCGAACGGTTTTGCGCTCGTGTAATATCTGTAAAATCAGTCGGTTCGGGGTTAAGCTGTTGAGCTAATTTCCCATCACCTCGGCCTAGATCACCATGACAACTGGAACAATCTTTTTGAAACGTCATTTTAATTTCTGAATTGGCTGTCAGCGAACGAGGCAGTGATAATTGGGGGGATAAGGTCAGGAGAGTACGTCTCAGTTCAGTAGACAAGTTCTTGATCATATCTACTTTTTGTTTGTTGGTAATTGCAGCCTGAAGCGATAGTGCTAATGCTTGGATTTGATTATTATCGGTGGGCAGTACTGCACTCTTTTCTAAAATGAGAGCAGAGAATTCCACCATTTCTTTATATTCATTGAGGTCGATAACTTTTCCATCCACAACTGCTGACTCATAATCAATCCCAACATACTCTGTGAGTTGTAAAAGTTGACGAAGCTCTTCAGGCTCCGCGCTGACTGAAATATTACTTGAAAGCGTAAGTGATAACAGAAAGGCAAGGTAAACTGTTTTGTTTTTAGTTGCTAGCAAATAACAACTTAGTTTGACAAAACCACTCATCGAGTTGCAAGGAAACATATCTAATTAGCCATATTAATACGATTGATAATGATTCGCATTATAACACTCTGTAGTAGGAATAGAGTCAATAAGAATCTAGACTTAATCTCAAGAAAAAGAACGATAAATATTTATTCGAACGCGATCAGGTACAGATGCTAATTAACAATGATAGATTAGAATAGAGTAAACTTTTGCATTTAAACGATTAAGTAAGAGCACATGAACCCTACTATTTGGTTAAAACCTGGAATACTGATTATTTACGGTGCGTCCCTCGATGCAGATACTCACAAGCATCACGCAATTCAAGTTGTGTGGCCAACTGACAGCTCGGTTTGCAGGATAAATAATACTGACTTTACCAGGCCACTAATCATTAATTCCGGGGTCGAACATCAGCTAAAAATGCGATCAGGCTGGATTCTACTTGTGGAGCCAAAGAGTGATCTAGGAGACGGACTAAGCGACTTATTGGCAGATAATCATGTTTTAAAGCTTGATAAAATTTACCCAGTTAACGACGAAAAACCACTGTCCACTGATGATCCCAATGAGTTACTTTCTCCTCTTTTTGAAGCATTGGGTTTAGAGTTAGGTTTTGCAAGCACAACGAGTCATATTTCTGATCGCCGTATCCTCAAACTAGTTGGAAATCTTAATAAGTGTTTACCAGGTGTATGCCTAAAACCAACTAGCTGGAAAGCAAGTGAGGTCGCAGACAGTCTTCATCTATCAGAAAGCAGGTTTCTCCATTTATTTAGTGAACAAATGGGGATTGCATGGAGGCCTTTTCTTCTTTGGCATCGCATGACTTGTGCTATCAATGCGATTGTAAAAGGTGATTCTGCTACTGATGCAGCCCACCAGGCAGGATTTTCAGACAGTGCTCATTTAAGCCGTACGTTCCGAAACTTGTTTGGTATGTCAATTCGTAATTCCCATACCATGTTCAGAAAATAGTTAGCAGCTTTATTCAATTTCTAAACAACCTATCAATATAAGCTATCGACTTATGGTTGTGCATTAAGAGTCACACAAGCAATTAACTATTTTGGGAGATACTAAATGAACTCGAGATTACATGAAGCATTTGAAAACGAAATGAACCTGGCCAAAAAAGAATATAAGACGGCTAATTATTCTGTATGTTTTATGCACCTAGAGAGAGCACATATTCTGGGGCAGTCATACCTTATCCCTCACACTAAATCTCATTGGTGGATGCTCAAAGTCGGCTTTACAAAAGGAGATGTTAGAGAGGTCGTTGGGCAAGTAACTCGGATTATAGCATCGATAATATTTACCAGGATTTGGGTTCCGCTGGGAAATACCGGAGGGGCCAATGTTAGTCCTATTAAGCCCATGGAAATACCGAAAGATCTTCAAATATATCTTGATCGAGAATAACTGTGATGAATATGAATAGCGGCAAATATGTAAAGAAAACATTTCTAGTCTTAGCGTTGATAATTTCTATTTTAGCTGGATATCGAATCGTCACCTTCATGATAGGTTCAAAAGCTGTTGAACAAGAGTGGAAAAATTACAAGGCAAGACCCATTGTCGAATTCGGTTCAACAAAGTCTTTATCCATCTTGCCTTTGGTAAATTGGCATACAAGTGACGACTCACTAAAAGGTGAGCCTGGCGTGTCGTATCTAATAAAAACAGACAACAATACCATTTTGTTCGACGTTGGATTCAATCAAAACAAGGAATCGCCTTCACCTTTAGAACACAATATGAACAAGCTTGGGATTGGGCTCGATGACATAGATACTGTGTTTCTGAGCCACGCACACCTTGACCATAGTGGTGGCCAACGATGGGTTAACCAAAACACTTTCTCTATGGGGTTGGAACAAGTCGACCTTACTGGTAAGAATATATACGCACCAACCTATACAACCTATCCAAATAATGTAGTGAATGTAATTCCCGATGCGACAGTAATCGCACCAGGTGTCGCAAGTCTTGGTGCTATCTCAAGACAGTTACTACTTGGCAGGATTGAAGAACAAGCCTTAGTTATTAATATCGAAGATAAAGGGCTGGTTATTATCGTCGGCTGTGGCCATCAGACTGTTCCTAAGATTTTGTTGAGAGCTAATCAGGTGTTCACTGAGCAAATCTACGGTCTTGTTGGCGATTTACACTACCCAATCCCAGAGGGTCGACTGAGTCTTTTAGGAATTAATCTCCAACGAATTCTTGCATCAGGAGAGGGCCCTCATAAACCAATAACCAAAAAGACGATGATTGATGAAGTTGAGCTTTTAAGGAGTTCCGGAGTTCAAGTAATCGGCCTTGGAGGTCACGATACAAGTGATGATGTGATTAAGCACTTCAGTGATAGTTTCGGTAGTGGATATCACCACATAGAAGTAGGTAGGTGGATCGCAATTGATAATCGACCTTAAACTGAAGTGAATGTATAGCGACTAGGGGTTAGCAGGTTTATTCAATTTTCCGCAGACATATAACGTTAGTATTT